>Ga0209654_1001522_pt1 | contig 18184 bp, 18 predicted proteins | sample SaaInl1SG_22_DNA_FD_184646 | JGI IMG/M metagenome (GOLD analysis project Ga0209654, IMG submission 184646) | Marine microbial communities from expanding oxygen minimum zones in the Saanich Inlet - ESP_161SG_22_DNA (SPAdes) (version 2) | ecosystem: Environmental > Aquatic > Marine > Intertidal... | reverse complement strand
GGTTGCCACCAAAAGTACTACCATGATTTCCTGGCTTAATAACATTCATAATGCTATCGTTTGCCAATACAGCAGAAACAGGGTATGCACCTCCGGAAAGTGCCTTTCCTAAAATTAAAATATCTGGTTTTACTTCTGGAGTTCCAGAACAATGTTTATCTGCACATGAACAGTTGCCACAGGTTGCTAATAAGCGTCCCGTTCGCGCAATACCAGTTTGTACTTCGTCTGCAATGAATAATACATTATGTTTTTCACACAGTGCTTTAGCTGCGGCTAAGTACCCTTCACTTGGAACATAAACCCCTGCTTCACCCTGGATTGGTTCTACTAAAAATCCTGCAACATTATTGTTAATTTCTAAGGCTTGCTCAAGTGCTTTTATATTATCGTATTCAATTTTTATAAAGCCGTCGGTATAAGGTCCAAAATTTTTGCGTGCCACTGGATCGTTAGAAAATGAAATGATGGTTGTTGTACGACCGTGGAAATTATTCTCACATACAATAAGCTGCGCTTCATTTTCATCAATTCCTTTAACTTCATAAGCCCATTTTCTACATAGCTTTATAGCAGTTTCTACTGCTTCAGCGCCAGTATTCATTGGCAATAGCTTATCAAAATTAAAGGTTTCTGAAGCAAATCTTTCGAACTTACCGAGCATATCATTGTAAAATGCTCTTGAAGTTAAAGTCAATGTTTGTGCTTGACTTGTCATTGCCCCAATAATTTTTGGATGACAGTGGCCTTGGTTAACGGCAGAATATGCCGAAAGAAAATCGTAATACTTCTTCCCTTCTACATCCCATACAAAAACACCTTCACCTTTGCTTAATACTACAGGTAACGGATGGTAATTGTGTGCTCCGTATTTGTCTTCTAATGCTATCGCATCTTGCGATGTTAATTGGTCTAAAACAGCCATTTTAAAAGTTTTTTAAATTAAAATTAAAACATTGGCTAAGCGGAAATTTGTCTTTATAGATTTCGCTTAGCGAATTCCTGTTCTACCTTTATCCTTTCTAATCCCAGAAGTATCAGGACGAAAATTCAGCGTGGGAAAGAAATCATCCCTAGAGGCTGCAAATTAGCAATTATATAGAAATTATAAAAGTGTTGGATATGCTATTTAACAAATGCCATTATATTTGCAATCTAATTTTACAACATGCCCAAAAGAGAACGTAATAAATTTGTAAAACGCGGACAAATCCTCGAGTTATTGATAGAAGATTATGCCTTTGGTGGCAAAGGGATAGGACGTATCCGTAATGAACATGGCGAATTTGTAGTATTTGTGCCGAACACATTACCTGGACAATTGGTAAAAGCACAGGTAAAAAAATCAAGTAAAACTTATGCAGAATGTAAGCTGTTTCAAGTGTTACAGCGTTCTGCAGATGAGTTGGACATGCCTTATCAAGAAATTCCTGGTGCGCCGTATATAAAATTACCTATAGAAAAGCAACATGCATACAAGAAACAGAGTACTATGGAGTTGTTTAAACGTATTGGCAAAGTTGCTGATATAGAAACGAAATTTGATGAGTTTGTTACCTCGCCAAATACGTTTCATTACCGTAATAAAATGGAGTACGGTTTTTCTGCAATAGGCTACAATCACGAATTAAAAACTGATGTAGATGAATTCACTTTAGGATTTAAAAAACGTGGTACTTGGTGGTGTGGGGATAACTTAAATAACGATTCTGGATTATTTGATAAACAGGTAGAAGATAATCTTAAACTAATAAGAGCTTATTGCCAAAATACAGGCTTAGCACCATGGCACGCACCAAAAAAAGAAGGATTTTTTAGATATTTAGTAGTACGTAAATCCTATAAAACCAATAAGTTGTTGTTTAATTTAGTAACAACATCATACGATTTGCCAAAATTTGATTTAGAGAAATTTGCCAAATATCTAGTTGAGCTCTTTGAGGATAGAGTTGCTGGACTGCTTCATACTATAAATGACGAGATTGGAGACAGAACTATTGCAACAACAGGGAGCATTAGTCTAATTTATGGCGAAGATAAAATCGTTGAAGAACTTTTAGGTTTGAATTTTGAAATTAGTATGAAAAGTTTTTTTCAAACCAATCCAAAATCTGCCGAAAAATTGTATTCTAAAGTTATAAATTACACTCTTGAGGACAAATCTGCTATCGATAATTCTGTGGTAATGGATTTATTTTGTGGCACAGGAACTATAGGTCAAATTTTAGCATCAAAAAATAAAAATACCGAAATAGTAGGTGTAGATATCGTACCATCTGCAATTGAAGATGCTAAAGAAAATGCCAAACGCAATGGAATTGAGGGTCTTAAATTCTATGCTGCGGATGTAGGTAAGTTCTTAACCGAACACCCTGAGTACAGCAATAAAATAAAAACTATAATTCTTGACCCAGCTCGTGCAGGTATTGCACCAAAAACGCTTAAAAAAATAATAAACCTTAATGCAGACCGTTTGGTTTATGTATCTTGTAATCCAGCAACGCAAGCAAGAGATACAGAGCAATTGACACAAGCTGGTTATTCCATAAAAAAGTTTAGTTTAGTAGACCAGTTTCCGCATACCGCTCATATTGAAACTGTTGTTTTATTTGAAAAGATATAATGAGAAAAAATAAATGCTTTATTCTTATTGCCATAAGCCTTATCTTTTATGCTTGTGAACGTGATGATATTTGTGCAGAAGGCACACCAACAACACCCAGATTACTTATCGAATTTTTTGACGTTTCAGATATTGAAACACTAAAAAGTGTGACTAGGCTATCTGCTTACGGACAATCTTTAGTTGATGATGGTCTGCCCGTAAACGCAACAGAGGCAGAAGATGTGGCTATTTTATTTAATTCAAATTCTAACAGCTTGCAATTACCATTACTTGTTGGTCTTGAAGGTGAAGAAATAACAACAACCTATCTTTTAGAAAAAGACACAAATCTAAGAATAGACGAGAATACATCTACAGATTCTAATATAGATGTTGTGAGAATCACTTACAAACCAGAGTTTGTATATGTATCTAGAGCATGTGGCTTTAAAAGCATATTTACAGAGCTCGAAATTGAAGTCGTTGATGATGGCGATAATTGGATTCAAAATTTCTCCTTTACAGATACAATATCACAAAGTATAACACTTGAAAATGAAGACGCTACCCATGTACAAATATTTCATTAAGAGTCTAATTTTTTTCTTGGTTGGTACTTGTACTGTACTTTCACAAGAAGATGAAAAAAACACAGCAACAGATACAATCATCATTAAACATAAATATGGTTTGCGTTTAGGTGCAGATGTATCAAAATTAGTACGTTCATTCTTGGATGACAATTATCAAGGTTTTGAAATTAACGGTGATTATAGAATTACTGAAAGACTATATATTGCTGGGGAGTTAGGTAATGAAGAGCGAACACTGACTAATGAAGCCTTAAACTCAACAGCGAAAGGCAGTTACTTTAAGGCAGGCATAGATATTAACCTTTATCGCAATTGGCTAAATATGGATAATATGATTTATGCTGGATTTAGAGTTGGAGCAAGTACGTTTTCTCAAACACTAAACAATTACAATATTTATGATGTAAATAATCAATATTTCGGTCAACCTTTTTCTGTTGAAACACCACAAGAATTTGACGGTTTATCTGCAATTTGGGGTGAACTTATTTTTGGATTAAAGGCAGAAGTATTAACCAATCTGTATATGGGATTAAACTTACAGCTAAAAGTATTAGCCTCTGAATCTGGTCCTGATAACTTTGAAAATTTGTACATACCAGGATTTAACAGAACTTATGATAGTGGCAGAATTGGCGCTGGATTTGGGTATAATATTTCTTACTTAATACCTATTTACAAAAAGGCTAAGAAGAAGAAACAAGTTGTTGCGGAAGATAAACCTGAAAATAATTAAGCAAATAGTTTTACCAAAAGCTCTTTAAGCAAATCGCCTTGAGGTATTGCATTGGCGCCAACGCCTTTACCTTTAACATCGAACTCTCTAAGTATGGCAACTGCTCTACTCACGTTTTTCATAGGAAAATTGCGAGCGGCACTTGTGTATTCATTTACAAAGTATGGATTGATTTTTAATACAGATGCCACATTTCTGGGTGATTTATCATTTAAGCCATGATATTGCAAAAGTTGTGAGAAGAAATTAAATAACAATGATACCGTTACTACCATTGGATTATCTTTTGGGTTATCTCCAAAGTACCTTACAATCCTAAAGGCTTTTGCTATGTTTCTCTCACCTACAGCCTTGCGTAATTCAAAATTATTGAAGTCCTTACTTATTCCAATATTTTCCTCTATTGCTTCAGGTGTAATTTGTGAGCCCTGAGGTAAAACAATCTTTAATTTATTAAGTTCGTTTTCAATTTTAGACAAATCAGTTCCTAAAAATTCAACAAGCATCTGCGCGGCTTTAGGAGTTATTTGATAGCCCTGACCAGAAAGTACACGACGAATCCAATCAGGTACTTGATTATCATAAAGCTTTTTACTTTCAAAAACAATTCCTGTTTTCTTTAATGCTTTATACAATGCTTTACGCTTGTCAATTTTTTTGTATTTATAATTGACTACCAAAACTGTAGTAGGTTGTGGATTATTGACATAATCGACTAATTTCTCAATACTTCTACTTAGGTCTTGCGCCTCTTTAATAATAACCACCTGACAGTCTGCCATCATAGGGTATCTTTTGGCATTACTCACAATATCATCTATTGTGATATCGCGTCCATAAAGTACCATTTGGTTAAAACCCTTCTCTGCTTCATCTAAAATATTATGCTCAATAAAATCAGAAATCTTGTCTATATAATAAGCCTCCTCTCCCATTAGAAAATATATGGGTTTGACAATGCCTTTTTGTATATCGGTAACTATTTGTTTGGCTTCCTCCAAATCTTGTTGATTTAGCTCATACTTCTAGATAAAATTTTCAATGAAAATCACTGGAAGTAAGGTTAAAATTATACTTTTGTGTAGTGCAAGACCTTAATTTCCCAAAGTTCGACTACCGTTTCAAAAGTACAGAAAATAAAGTTTCTATTTTTGATATCATACGCAAAAAGTTTGTGGTTTTACAGCCTGAAGAATGGGTACGCCAACATTGCGTTCATTATCTTATTTCTGAAAAAAAGTATCCCAAATCTTTAATAAATGTTGAAAAAGAATTAACGATTAATGGTTTAAAAAAGCGTTATGACCTTGTTGTTTTTAATTCTGATGGTTCCATTTTTTTAATAGTAGAGTGCAAGGCACCAAGCATTACTATCAGTCAACTCACATTTGACCAAATTGCGCGATACAACTTAAAATTGAATGCCACCTATTTAATGGTTACTAACGGAATAAATCATTATTATTGTCAAATGGATTTTGATGCCAAACATTATACATTCTTGAAAGCTATTCCCGATTATCAACGATGAAATTTACAACTCAAGATATCGCAATAGTTATCCTTAATTGGAACGGAAAAGATTTATTAGAGGAGTTTTTACCCTTGGTTTTAAAATTTTCTGACGGGGCTAAAATCTATGTAGCAGACAATGCGTCTACTGATAACTCTGTAAAATACATTACAGAAAATTTTAAGACAGTAAAAATCATTCAGAATTCAGCAAACGTCGGATTTGCGAAAGGTTATAATGAGGCTCTTAAATATGTTAACGCACCTATTTTTTGTTTATTGAATAGTGATATCGAAGTCACAGATGGCTGGTTAAAACCTATACTTTTAGAATATAATTCAGATAATAATACCGCTATCATTCAGCCAAAAATCTTAAATCAAAAGCAAAAAACTCATTTTGAATATGCTGGTGCCGCAGGAGGATTTATAGATAAATATGGCTATCCTTTTTGTAGAGGACGCATTTTTGATGCTATCGAAAAAGACAACGGTCAATATAATGACACCATAGAAGTTTTTTGGGCTTCTGGTGCTTGCCTCTTTATAAAAAATAAGATTTTTCAATCTTTGGAGGGTTTTGATGAATCTTATTTTGCACACATGGAAGAAATTGATTTATGTTGGCGCGCCTACAATAATAATTACAAAACAAAATATGTAGGAGCATCAACAGTGTACCATATTGGTGGCGCAACCTTAAATAATACAAATCCAAGAAAAACCTATCTCAATTTTAGAAACAGTCTTTTTACATTGGTGAAAAACACCGACAAAAATGTTACAGGCCGTGTATTTATAAGGTTACTATTAGATGGCATTGCCGGTTTTAGATTTTTAATTTTATTAAAACCCCTTCATCTTGTCGCTATACTAAAAGCACATGCTAGTTTTTATCTAAAGTTTTTCAAATTAATGAAGCAACGAAAAGGTTTAAATCATTTGTCAAACTACTCCAAAAAAACATCTATTGTCTGGGATTATTTTATAAAAAATAAAAAAACTTTTGACTGTTTATAAATCTGTTAAAATTTTTGTTAATCAGCTGTGTAGTCGCCTTTCTTTTCAATAGTTTTGTAATGATTTAAAACAAATTAATTCATTATGAAAAAATCAATCCTTTTAACTTTGGGAGCCATGCTGATTTTAACGGCCTGTGTTTCTAAAAAAGATTATTTAGCATTACAAGAAAAACAAAAAGAAACACAAGATTTATTAAATACGGCTACAGTGAAACTAAATTCTTGTTTAGCCGACCAAGCTGCTGCAACAGCGCGTTTAGAAGGTCTTAAGGAACAATTGGCAGACATGCGTCGTAGTAATGAAGCCTTGATAAAAAGTTCACAAGATTTAACAGAATTAACAAGTAAGGGAGCTCAAAACCTTGAAAAATCTTTGGAGTCGTTACAAGAACGTGATTTAAAAATTACACGTTTACAAGATGCACTAAATAGAAAAGATAGTGTAACCTTGGCTATTGTAACTAGCTTAAAAAAAGAAGTTGGTATTAACGACCCAGATATTGAAGTGAATGTAGAAAAAGGCGTTGTGTTTATTTCTATTGCTGATAAATTATTATTCCAAAGCGGTAGTTATAATGTAACTTCTCGTGCAAAAGAAGTATTAGAAAAAGTAGCTAAGGTTATTAATAGTAAGCCAAATTTTGAAGCTATGGTTGAGTCTCATACAGACAACAAATCTTACAACAAACCACCATTAATCGACAACTGGGATTTAAGTGTAAAACGTGCAACCTCTGTTGTTAGAGTTTTAGAAGAACTAAAAGTTAATCCGCAACAATTAATTGCTGCTGGTCGCAGTTACCACGTGCCATTGGTAGAAAATGACACTGCTGAGAACAGAGCTAAGAACAGACGTACAAGGATTGTTGTTTTACCTAAGATTGATCAATTTTATGAAATGATAGAAGAAGAAATGAAAAATCTTTCTGCAGGTAACTAAGTTATTTATTTAATTAAAACAAAAAACCAACGTTTTCACGTTGGTTTTTTGTTTTAATCCTATTTAGTTTTTTATTACTTGTATAATTTCAGGTAATACTGCCAAGGCCGACAAGACAATAGCCGCTCCATTGCCTTTTTGCTTGGTGTTAACTGAAGCGGCAGTCATTGGGCTGATAATTTTTTCTGTACGAGATTTACGCTCAGTGAGACGAACCATTATAATTTTATTATCGTAATCCTCTTCAAAGTTTACTTCTGCGTATTTATATGCAAATTCAATACCATCTTTAGCAAAAGCTTCAATACTTTCTTTTGGATGTTCAATAGTATATAGAATTTTTTTTAATTCTGTTGCTGGTGTTTTTCCAAGTGCAATTCCACTATAATGATTATACGTCGCAATACTTATGTAATCATCTTCGTTTAGTCGTTTTGAGAGTAGTTTAAAAGTCTGTTTTAAAACAAATTTATCCTCTTCAGAAAAACTTGTTTTATATGTTTTAATGAGGAATGTAATATTCTGTGAATTTCCATCTTCTTCAAAATGGTCGACTATAAATGTAAATAGGTTTTCTAAAGTTACAGATTCTGTTTCTAAAGTTTGGTCTTGACTGTTTAGTTGCGTTACCATTAAGGCAAACACAACACTTGTGATTAGTGTTTTCATCGGTTCTACATTTTAAAGTTTCAATAAAACTAAATGCAATACCAATCTAATAAAACAACAAATGAGTGAAGTTTACTTCTAAGTGAGTAAACTAGTTTAAAGCAGATTTGATAGTGTTTTGACGTTGCAGTTTTCCATTTTCCGTCTCAATAAATTTATCTAACATATAAATCTCTTTGGGAACTTCGTATTTTGATAGTCCTTTAATACCTTTTAAACGCTTACTAAAACTTTCTATAGGGTCTCTCGGGTTTTCTAAAATGAGGATTAATTTTTCACCTAAATCGTCATCTGGTATCGAGGCTATAATAAATCGTTCATCAATTATGCTTCGAAGTTTGTCTTCAATCTGTTCAGGAAACAACTTCACGCCACCAGAATTAATGACATTATCAAAACGACCAAGCCATTGAAAGCTTGTTTCAGATTTTAAATCAACAACATCATTAGTAACCAATGGTTTCTCTTTTAGATTTGGCGCTTTAATTACTAAACATTCTCTCTCATCTAAGCTAAAAGTAACCTCTGGAATTGCAGTAAATAAGCCCTCTCCTCTTTGGGCTTTAGATTCCAAAGGTTTTAAGGCAATATGAGTTACGGTCTCGGTCATACCATAAGTCTCATAGAAAAAAGATGTTTTAGTTTTTATTTTTTCTAATAAAGGGGGGGTGATTTTTGAACCGCCAATTATTATGGTTTTGATGTTCTGTGTGTAATTTATTGTATGCTTAAGTTGCAAGGGAATCATAGCACAGAAGTCGTACCGTTTTTCATAATCAAAAATAGGATACGTACTAGGCTCAATACAATCTATTTCCAAGCCCAAAATCATGGCTCTGACCAGCATCATTTTTCCTGCGACGTAATGACTTGGTAAGCAATTCATCGCTGTATTACCTGGCTCTAATCCAAAAAAATCACCGGTAGCAATAGCAGAATTGACCATGGCCTTTTTCAGTATTTTAATCTTTTTAGGTGGTCCTGTAGAGCCCGATGTATTTACATATAAGGCATCGTCATTATTGAGCCAGTCTAAAAGAAAACCACCTGTAGCTTGTTCATGAGGAAGACCTTCTTTTACTAGGCTATACGCCACTTCTTTAAGCTCTTCATGGCAAAAATGAAATCCGTTAAATTTAAATTTATTATGAATCTTATTAAAGTGAGGCTTCATTAATCCAGTACTTTGTAATCTTCTTTTGGAGGAGGCACCACTTTACCAAATAAACGTTCTTTCCAATTGGTCCAACCGTATTTTTTAGAAAGAATAAGAAGTAATATTGGGTAAACAATAAATACAGGGGCTATAATTTCTGCAACAGAAGCAATCCCCTGCTCTGCTGTATTTTTAAACATGGCGTCTGTTTGTAATGCCGACCAATCTGAAGTTATAAGAAGAGCTGCTAATAAATTGTTACCTAAGTGAAATCCTAGAGCTAATTCCAAACCCTCATCCATCAGAGTCATAATACCCAAAAGCAGTCCAGTACCCACATAAAAAATCATCATTTTAAAATAACCTATTTCTGCCACCTCAGGATTTGCACTATGCATTATACCGAACAGCACTGATGTTAAAATCAAAGGAAACCATCTATTCTTAGCTATGACTCCTATATGCTGCATCAGATAGCCTCTAAACAAATACTCTTCTAGTCCTATTTGAAATGGAAATAACACAATGCATATTAAAAATAAAATTGCAAATTTTTGAGGATTGAACTGAAATACAATATCTGATGAATCGTAATAATAAGCAATAGCAAACGTCACAATTGTAAAGGTTACAATTAAAGAAAATGAAAAAAAGATGCGTTTAAAATCTACTTTAGGTCTTGAGGTAGTTAAGGATAATATACTACGTTCATGAACGTACTTAACAAATACAAATAATAGGAGTATCAAAGGTACAAACAATCCCAAATTAACAATCAAAGAAATATTTGAGCCCCAACTCTTCATGAGGTCGTATGACATCTGCAAATCTTCTGGTGTAGAAAATAAATAAGCAATAAAATTTAAAACAAATACACCAGAAACAATGGCTGTTGTAATTATAACCATCCATGCTTCTATTTTTCCTTTATATGCTTGCTGTATGTAGTTCATTATATAATATTAATTTTCCAATTATTGGTTTTATCATATTGCAAAGTACCATTTTTTACAGATAAAGGCGAAGAAAAATTATTGCTAAATAAACTTCCTGTTCCTAACCCTTGTGGCATTTTATTTTTTAATGTAAAAGTCCATTGCGCTATGGCGTTAAGTCCTACATTACTTTCTAGGGCACTAGTTATCCACCATTTTACATCATACGCTTCTGCAATGCTTATCCATTCTTGACTTCCTACAATACCCCCTATTAAACTAGGTTTTAAAATGATATATTGTGGCATTATCATAGCAATAGTTTTCTCTTTATCATTTTTAGAGAATACACCTATTAACTCTTCATCTAATGCAATATCTAAAGGCGAAAATTCACAGAGCCTAGCCATTTGCTCCAATTGTCTTGGTTTTATTGGTTGCTCTATAGAATGTAATTTGTATTTTGAGAGTTGTTTTAATTTTTCTAAGGCCTCATTAGGGCTAAATGCCCCATTTGCATCTACACGTAACTCAATATCTGAAACAGAAAATTCTTGACGTATGGATTTTAAAATATTTAATTCGGTCTGAAAATCAATAGCTCCAATTTTTAGTTTTATACACTTAAAGCCAGATTCTATTTTTTCGACAATTTGCTTTCGCATAAAAGCTTCATCTCCCATCCAAACCAGACCGTTGATGTTTATGCTGTCTTCACTTCTAGTAAAATTTGAAGGGAATAATTCAAATTGATCAGCAGCTTTTAAAGATTTAAAAGCCACTTCTAATCCAAATTGAATACTAGGAAATTCTATAAGCTCACTTATTAATGCATCCAAACCTAAATTGACATTCTCACAAGCCCATTTAAGCTTCTGCTCATAATCTGGCCTATCGTCAACCGAAAGACCCCTTAGAATACCACATTCGCCTATACCTTTATTACCATTTTTTTCTAAAATAATAAACCAGGTTTCTTTTGAAGTCATTACGCCACGAGAGGTTCCGCTAGGTTGATTAAAATTCAGAATGTATTTATGGTATGATGCCTTCATCTTTAAATTTTATGATGCATGCTCAACTGAAGTTGACCTTTTCCCCAAATATTCGTTTTTTGATTCATCCAACCTAATTGAAAACGAATATTGGAATTTAAAACATACCCTAACCCCAGATAAGTACGGTTTCTATCAAAAAATTCTACTGTTCTCCCATCTCCGATATCTTGCTGTCCATTAATAAATAATTCGTTATATAAAGCTGCGTAAACGGCTTTTGGAGCTAATTCTTTTTTGTTAAGTGGTACGTTAAGAAATAAATTATATCTGTAGCGTGTTCTAAAATCTTGATTCTCAACAAAACGCTGTTCGTACCTAAATCGGTGCGTCAAATAAAATCTACTACCCAGTTTTTGAGAAAACAATGCTTCTTGATATATTCGATTCTCTGAACTGGTATCATCATTTTCACCTGGTACTCCAGAAGTAATATGTCCATAGCCTAAGGTGAACATGATACCAGAATCTTTTGGAGTATAAGTAAAACCAGAACGTAACAGTAGTTGTTCTTTATCTCCTAATCCTTGCCAATCGCGATATTGAAAATCACCTTGAATACCAAATTGGCTTTCTTTAAATTGATGGTTATAAAAGTACATGTACCATGCACCTGTTTGCGATTGGTCTACTTGCGCTTTTGATTTAAAGAAACTGACCAATACTAATGAAAATAATAGATAACGCATTATAAAGCTTAATTAATATAATAAATAACCAACTCCTAAAAGTATCGAAAAAACAAAGGTCGTTAAGGCTAGAACTTTTAATTGACTATCAAAATCACTTGGGACGGATGCTTTTTTTATATGTTTTAAATGAAGAATTAATGGAATAAAACTAATTAAATACAGAAAATTATAGGGTTCAACATAATACAAAACACTAAACACAATAGCTATAAGCATTGCACTAAGAATTAAAAAAAAATGATAATGCTTAGCATTACGCGTACCGAGTTTTACTGCTAGTGTCACCTTACCTACTTTCTTATCCGCTTCTAAATCTCTCATATTATTCAAGTTTAATACTGCGACACTAAGTAAACCTAAAGTTGTTGCTGGCAAATAAACAATATGATCTATAAATTTTATGTTAAGTAAATAGGACCCTAAAACACTAACAAAACCAAAAAATATAAAAACAAACACATCTCCTAATGCTCTATAACCATAAGGAGAATCACCCATTGTATAATTGATTGCCGCATAAATTGATAGGCCTCCTAAAAACACAATTAATAAAGCATATAATAAATACATATGCCCAAAAGCGACGTAGGCCAAGGAAAGTGTTAATGCTATAACTATTAAAATATTCTTTTTAATAGCTTCAAACATCTCTTCTGGAGTTATTTCTCCACTCTGAATTGCGCGTTTTGGACCAACTCTATCTTCATTATCGGTTCCTTTAACTCCATCTCCATAATCATTAGCAAGGTTAGATAAAATTTGAAGACTCACTGTAGTTAATAATGCAAGAATAAATACCCAAATATCGAATCTGCCATTGTAGGCAGAAAAGCATGTCCCGATGATAATACCAGATACAGAAAGTGGTAAGGTGCGCAAACGCATTGCAGAAAGCCAAGGCTTAATTTTTCTCATAAATCTTAGGCCTTTTTATGGAATCCATTTTTTATCAAAATTTGGCTTTCGCTTTTCTAGAAAAGCATCTCGTCCTTCTTTTGCTTCATCAGTCATGTAAGCTAAACGTGTAGCTTCTCCTGCAAAAACTTGTTGCCCAACCATGCCATCATCCGTAAGATTCATTGCAAATTTTAGCATTTTGATGGATGTAGGTGATTTTGCTAATATCTCTTGAGCCCATTGGTAAGCCGTTGCTTCTAATTCTTCGTGTGGGATTACAGCATTTACCATACCCATGTCATAAGCTTCTTGTGCAGAATAATTCCTGCCCAAGAAAAATATTTCTCTAGCCTTTTTTTGCCCTACCATTTTAGCTAAATACGCCGATCCATACCCCCCATCAAAACTCGTAACATCAGCATCCGTTTGTTTAAATATGGCATGTTCTTTACTTGCTAGTGTTAAATCACAGACAACATGTAAACTGTGACCTCCACCAACAGCCCAACCTGGAACTACAGCTATAACTGCTTTTGGCATAAAACGTATAAGACGTTGTACTTCCAGAATATTTAATCTATGATAACCATCTTCACCAACATAACCTTGATGACCTCTAGCTTTTTGGTCTCCACCAGAACAAAAACTCCAAATACCATCTTTAGTAGATGGACCTTCAGCACTTAAAAGTACCACACCAATATTTACATCTTCATTTGCATCGTAAAAGGCATCGTATAATTCTGAAGTCGTTTTTGGCCTAAATGCATTTCTTACATTTGGTCTATTAAATGCAATTCTAGCCACTCCACTACATTTTTTGTAAGTAATGTCTTCGTATGTTTTGGCTATTACCCATTTTGTGTTATCCATAAGCCATCATTATTTCGGAAAACAAAAATACGCATAAATTATATTTTCGTTTTCATATTTTATTAACCAAAAACATAAAATTATTTGCTTCAAGTATAATAACTTATCTGCACAAAGACTATAACTATTTTAGATTAATTGGCTAAAATTAATGTTTTAAGACTAATTAAAAACACGCTGCGCTTGGTTGTGAAATTTCTATTTTAAATAGATACCATCTTCTTTAATTTCAATCTTACGTTCTTTATATAAAGCCCCAATAGCTTTTTTAAAACTCTTCTTACTCATTTGTAAAGTCTCTTTTATAGACTCTGGTGAAGATTTATCATTCAAAGGTAAAAACCCGCTATTATCTTCCAATTCAGTTAATATAACCTGCGCATTGGGTTCTATATTTCTATAGCCTATTTGACTCAATGAAATATCTAATTTATTGCCGGGTCTAATTTTTTTAACAATACCTTTTAACTTATCTCCTACACTAATATCCTTAAAAATTTCGTCTTTAAAGATAAGTCCGTGATGTGTATTATTCACAATAACATTCATACCAATATCAGAAGGATGAGATACAATTATATCTACTTCCTCAAACTGCTCTACAGTTAATTCTTTATTGTCTAGAAAATGATTTGTTTTACTAGACGCTACCAAGCGCTCTGTTTCTTCATCTAGATAACAGTGTACCAAATACCACCCGCCAGCTTTCATTTTAAAAGCTTGTTCTTTAAACGGACAAAACAATTCTTTAACCAATCCCCAATCCAAAAAAGCACCAAAATTGGTAACTTGATTGCAACGTAATAATGCAAAATTTCCTCTTTTTATATAAGGTTGGTCAGTAGTAGCTACGGGTCTTTCTTCATTATCAAGGTATGCAAAAACGTTTATCTGATCACCTATTTCAAAAGATTCTGGTACATAACGATTGGGTAAGAGAATTTCATTGTCTTCATTATCGCCTAAGAACAATCCTGGTTCTGTATCTCTTAAAATCGTCAGTGTATTATATTCGCCTAAATGTATCATTCCGCAAAGGTATTGATATTAGTTTATAGAACTAAAAAAGCGCTAGTATATTTATCTATACTAGCGCTTTATATTTTGAATGTTAACTATTCTTAGTAAACTGATTCTTTCTTAAAGTGTTTTACCAACATGTAATATATAACTGCTCTATATTTATTGCGATTAGAACGTCCATAAGTTTCTGTGACACTATCTATTGCACTATCTCAATCAGCACTATCATTAAGACCTAATTTTTTGATTAAAAAATTATTTTTAACAGTCGCCAACTCTTTTTCATCAGAACCAGATACTGTTGATGAGTCTGCATTATAAATTGAAGGACCTAAACCAACGGTAACTTTAGTTAATAAATCCATATCCGGTGTCATACCGCATTTGTCTTTTAAATCTGCGGCGTATTTTACAATAAGTTCGTCTCTTTTGCTCATGATTAATAGTTTTAAATAATCATGTATTAAAGGTAACTATATTATTAGAAACATAAAAACATAATAAGTCACATATGTAAGAGGAGTTTTAAGCTATAAACTTAAAATAATCAAGAAGTATCGTATCGTTTAAAGTTGATGGCGTAAAAACTTCTATCAACTTTGGGCTATTAGAATCCTCATAAAATGTTTCTAAGGCATTGGTCAACTCATTCTCGTTAGTAGCCTTTGCATAATCAAAACCATACATTTGGCATAAATGTGAAGCATTTAAATGATGCTTCGTCTCAAAATAAGTATCAAAGTTTTCTGTGTTTTTATGTCCAGGCAAAATCCTAAAAATGCCTCCGCCTTCGTTATTTAAAACAATAATTCTAAAATTATTAGGGATATAATTGTTCCATAGGGCATTACTATCATAAAAGAAACTTAAATCTCCTGTTAAAAACGTAACACGTTCTTTTACAGCTACTGCCGCACCAATTGCTGTACTCGTACTTCCATCAATGCCGCTTGTACCACGATTACAAAACACGGTAATATCTTTTTGCATTTGAAATAACTGTGTGTATCTAATGGCAGAACTATTTCCCACCTGTAATTGGCTATTTTTTGGTAAGGTTTTTATAATAGTATCAAAAACTTTAAAATCTGAAAATGGAATAGTCTCTAAATAGTTGTCATGCAAACGACGACGCTTATCTCTTATACTTAGCCAATAGGGTTTGTAGTCACTATTATTATGAACTGTGACACTTGGTAAAAATGATTTCAAAAACTTGTTTGGCGCTGTTTGAATGCGTCTGTCTAGTGCAAAAAAAGTATCATTAAAATTACATTCGTCAACATGCCAATGGTGCTTTGGCTTATAATCCCTAAGAAATCGTTTAACTTTCTTGGAAACTATTAGTCCACCTAAGGTTAATAACACATCAGGCTGTAATTTTTTAAAATCTTCGTCTTTCAAAGGTGCAATAAGCTTGTCAATACCAGGAAAAATACCATCATGATGCAGATTAGAGGTCGTTTCTGTTAAAATAATGACGCTTTTATCCTTTGCCAATTCATTTAAAAGTTGGGCTTCAATGGCATTGGGTTGTAAAACACCTACAAGTACTATTTTACGTTTAGCATTTGTCCAAATTTCCGTACATTCAGTTATGACTGCCTCATCAATTTCTTTGGTTATAGATGGTATTTTATAAGGCTTAGGATTTACAGTTAAAGCATCAACCCTATCGTATAAGGGTTCATCAAAGGGCACGTTTATATGCACTGGTCCCGAATTTAAAACGGCAGCATGCAATGCTTTATGCATCTCCTCCTCATTTTGAGATTGAATATTGTTTTGAAGCCCTACCAATTTTTCAAGTTTATGCTCTAAATTCTTAATAAGTGGTACTTCTGGTTCTGGTAGCTTATAAGTTTCTTCTCTTAAATCTAGTTTAAGATTAGCACTGTAAAATACATGGTCTCCAAAAACATTTTTTTGTTTTATGGTTTGACCATCCCCTATATCGACCAAATATTCTGGACGATCGGCAGATAAAACCACTAAAGGAATTCTACTGTAATAAGCTTCAGAAACTGCTGGAAAATAGTTAAGCAACGCGCTACCTGATGTACAAACTACCACTGTTGGTTCTTGGGTTTGCTGTGCTATTCCCATAGCAAAAAAAGCAGCACAACGCTCGTCTACAATACTGTAACATGTAAAAAAAACGTCATGTGTAAAACCAATAGTTAATGGCGCATTTCTACTGCCTGGAGATATAATAATATGTTTAATATTATGCGATTTGCATAAGCTAACGACAGTTTGCGCTAATGGAATTTTAGAGTACTTCATCAATATTCAAAGATAAGAATTTCTTATCTCCTTAGCCCAAAATATCGCCCATTGTTTTGGCCTTATTTTGAGTTTCTTGCCACTCTTTTTCTGCAACAGAATCTTTTGTAATACCACCGCCCACATAAACAATAGCTTTATTGTCTCTTATTTGCATGCAACGTAAATTCACATAAAAATTAGATTGTGTTTTTACAACACTATAGGCATTATTCTCAACGTTACGGCGATTGGTATTTCTTGTTCTTGAAGATTTAAGATGTAATTCGCCTAAAAACCCAGTGTAATATGCTCTTTCGTAATCTTCATTTTGCAGAATAAAGGTTTTGGCTTTCTCCTTTGGAAAACCACAAACAGCTGGTGTGGGATGCAAAGCCTCTATAATAGACTTTAATTTAGAAGAACTATGGATTCTACTAATGAGCCTTGTTTTTAAGTGCCAAAGATTTCCTGCCCTTATAGTTTCTACCTCAGAAATTTTGGTACCCAAGGTGTAGGGCGCTATTTGATGTGACAAAAAATTGGTGACAATTTTCTGCTCTTCTAGTTCTTTATCTGTCCAATTAGGCGCAATGCCAGACACATAAGCTTGTGTCCCAGCTAGAGAAATGGTTGTTAGTTGTTGTCCTTCCGTTTTAAACAGTAATTCTGGCGTAGCCCCTAACCATAAACCTACTTTAGGATGGTACCAGCAATAGACCATGGCGTTTTTGTAGGTATTGAATAGTCTTTTAAATATAGTGATTGGACTGTCAGATATTGGACGTTCTTCATAGCGCGACAAGACTACTTTTTCAAGTGCTCCAGATTGGATGGCTTTAATCCCTTTTTCTACCAATTCTATATGATTGGATTTACCTTCAGAATCGTTAGATTGTTTTGTTTTGTTATATCCATCAGTCTTAAGCTGCGCAATTTCCAGGACATGATGCTCGCAATTATCTTGAGGTAAAACAATAGCAGATTGCTTTAAATCAAAAGGCGAAAAAACAAAACCGCTTTCTTCAAACGCATTAGATTTGTGCAATGTATCGTCTTCTTGCAACCAACATTTTATAATTGAGTTTATCGGTCGGCTATAAACCACAAATGGTAATTTGGCATCGTAGTGCCTTGTTAAGCGTTCAAAAAAAGCCAACTCACTCATTTACTTCTTTTTTGGCAATGTAATGGTAGACAAACGACATATA
>Ga0209654_1001510_pt1 | contig 18287 bp, 28 predicted proteins | sample SaaInl1SG_22_DNA_FD_184646 | JGI IMG/M metagenome (GOLD analysis project Ga0209654, IMG submission 184646) | Marine microbial communities from expanding oxygen minimum zones in the Saanich Inlet - ESP_161SG_22_DNA (SPAdes) (version 2) | ecosystem: Environmental > Aquatic > Marine > Intertidal... | reverse complement strand
TCACGTCAAGACATACCCCCGGATGGTGGCCAACATATTATACTTGTTGTATTAGTCTTGAACATGTTTAAATCCTTTGTTTTTACTATATGCATAATATAGTATATCTTTATCTAAAAGTCAACCTTTATTCTCGATAATGTTATCCAAAACTTCCTGTCTACGTTCTGGCCTAATGGTTTCTAATGCCCACTCGTTAATGTCGTGAATTTTGTTTGCTCCTGATGTATCTTCTGCTGTGCCTGGCGATACAGCAACAGTCCAGCCAGCATCATGTAACTTTTGTTGTGCTTCTACACTTAATGAGTTTTCTGTTAATTTTAACTGATAGTCTCTCATGTTTTCCATTGAATCATGGTAGTGGATAAACGTGGCAGTTTTAGCATCATTATCCCATCCTTTAAAACATTCTGATTTCATCAGACCATCTATAATAGAATCTGATCTAATGTAGTTTAGTTCTAGTTCAGCTTCTGCTCCAATAAACTCGCAGTAAAGTGTACTAAATGCCTCAAAGGAAGAAGCAGTAGTTGATGGGTTTGAAATTGTAATTGTAGTTGTAAACATAATTTTTCTCTCAACTCTATTTAGCTTATGCTGTATTGTATTTAACTTAAATATACACGATGATTAAGTTTTCCAATCTAAAACAAATACATTTAGAAATTAGTAATAGATGTCAAGCAAGTTGCCCTATGTGCGATCGCAATATAAGAGGCGGCGTTGATAATCCTCTGATTAATAAATCAGATTGGACATTAGCTGATTTTAAAAACATTATAACTCCTGAAGTTATTAAGCAAGTACAACTCATATACTTCTGTGGCAATTTTGGAGATCCTTGCGTTAACAACGATCTTCCACTTATGCTTGAGTATATCAGAGAACACGACGAAGGTCTTTCTGTACATGTACACACTAATGGTGGTATGAGAAAGCCTGAATGGTGGGCTAGTATAGCAAAGTATATGAATAATGAACATTCATGGATTGTGTTTTCAATTGACGGCATGGAAGATACACATCACTTGTATAGGATTGGAACAAAATTCGAACAAGTAACTAGTAATGCCAAAGCATTTATTGATGCTGGCGGCCAAGCACACTGGGCTTTCTTAAGATTCAAGCATAATGAACATCAGGTAGAACAAGCAAGACAAAAAGCATCTGAATTAGGATTTGCTAAGTTTGCGTTAAAAGACACAAACAGATTTCACGGTAACGAAAAGTATGCTGTGTGGGACGAAAACAAAAACGTTACTCATTATTTAGAACCTGCTAGTTCTAGTACAATGAAATTTATTCCTCGTGAAATGCTAAACGTTGAAAAGGTTAAGAAGTGGGTGTCTGAAGTAAAGATCGATTGCCAAGTTCAAAAAACTGAAGAAGTTTATATTGATGTATTTGGGCATCTGTATCCTTGCTGTTTTCTAGCTCATAGTTTATACAGTGTAACTGATCCAGGTAATCCTGAGCTTGATAGTTTAAAACCTATAGTAAGAGAACAAATGAAAAAACTAATAAATCAATTAGGTGGAATGAATAGCATTGATACACACAATAGATCTATTAAGGATATAATTGAAAGTCCGCAATACCAAACTGTTTGGCAAGATCTGTGGGGCAAAGGTAAGTTATGGATATGTTCTAAGACTTGTGGAAAGTCCGACTTGTTATCTAAAAGCAAAGAGCAGTTTACTGATTATTCAAGTCTCTCTGAATAGTAACATTAAAGTTATTTTTTTCAACAATATCTTTGATATCGGCAATTACTTGATAATCAGTGTTAAGTAATAGTTCTCTTTCGTTAACACGCTCTATTCCTGTAATTCTTTTATTCTTAACTGCTTTGTTAATATAAGACATAGTGTCCATATATAATACTTGTTTCCAATCAACATCTCCGCCATCAATTTTTAAGCGGATGCCGTTGCCAGTATAGTTAGGCAGTTTGGCTCTTACATTAAGATGTATTCTAGGTGTTCCGCCAAAGTTGCCTGCTAGGTGTTTTTTACTAGTATCCATATGCCATACAGTACCGTCTGCTGGTAAGTGTATTAATTTTTCCTGTTCTATATCCATAATATAACTGTAAGGATTAGTTTCGATTACTAAATGATATCTATCATCAGGATCAGTATGTGCTGTGTAAGAATCACCACTGTCTAGTAGCAACAGTCTTGCTTCGCCTATTTCTCCTAACTCCTCTAACATTGTGCCTAAAGCAGTATTTTGAAACTGTGGAAGTGTTGTGTATTTTCCAGTAAACAGACCCGAATCGGATTTATTTAAGATTATACGTTTAGTATCCCATGTTAGTAGAGAAGTTTGATATTGGATTTCATCCAAATATTGTATTTTAAATAGACTCTTGAACATCAGAAATATTTAGCCTGGATCAGTTTAGCCATAAATATTTCATATGTTAAAATCAATTACAATAGACAATTTGGATATTCCGTTTGATACAGATTGGAATAGGATCGCAATTAGTGTAAGTGGCGGCGCCGATAGTGCGTTACTAGCATCTATATTGTGTGACATAATCAAATATGAAGGCAATCCCAACTGCGAAGTTCATATAATACAACATGTAAGAAACTGGAAAACAAAACCTTGGCAACAATACGATGCTATCCGTGTACTAGATTGGTTGCTAAATGCTTACCCAGATATTACATTTCTACGCCACAATAACTTTATTCCGCCCGAAATGGAATATGCTGATAAAGGTCCTACAATGGTAGACGAGTACGGTAAACAAGTAAGCGGCGATAACATCGAGCTTAGAGCGTTTGCTGAATTTATCTGTCATAGTTATGACATTCCAGTCTACTACAATGCTGTTACACGCAATCCTAAAGACGTAGACTTTAAAGGCATGCCTAGTCGTGATATTGAAGAAACAGAAGAAAACAAACATCTAAAGATTATGGAACACATGGGACGCCTTGCTATACATCCTTTTAGGTTTGTTGATAAAAGATGGATTTTAAAACAGTACCAAGAGCAAAATCGCACAGAGCTGTTTAACATAACCAGAAGTTGTGAAGGCGAAGTAGAAGGGTTAGACTATACTACCTACAAAAATAATCAAAAAGTACCTGTGTGTGGAAAGTGTTTTTGGTGTAAAGAAAGGGAATGGGCTTTAGAGTCTGTTAATAAACTTTCTGTCTAAGTCAAAGTTTCCTTCATAGTTAGCAACTACTACTTTCTTTTCCCAACGCTGTATGTCAATATCATTTTGTAAGTTGTTTGGTAAATGCTCGGCAAGGTAATTAAAATACTGCTGTGGACTAGGATGATATGTTGGGCTATCTTTTGAGTACACCATTTCAAACATGGGCCTTGTTATTTTACTAAAAATATGTTTGTACTGCTCTATAACATCGTAGTTTAGTATAAAATTTTCTTTTGTGAGCAACCCTTGATAATCAAAATAAAACTTAATAGCATCTTTTTCATTTCCAAAGTGTTCTACTGCCTTTGATTGATCAAACTGAACAATTGGTATGCTGTTAAAATTGGCCCAATCGCAGTCTAAACTTTCTAATAGTTTTTGGCCAGCATCAATTAAAGCATAATCTCTAATCATATTTCCACGTATTTCAAATCCAAACTTTTCCATCCATTGTTTGCCATAGATTTCTTCACGTTGAACATTTGAAGCGTGTATCCACTCACCATTAACATACCTATCTTCACGTAGTACGCTGGTCCAGCATACAATTACTAGATCATCTTTAGTAAAATTAAATTTGTTATTTGCTTCTATAAGACTGTTGAAGATAAAATGATTACCTGCGGCACCTTTACCCCAGTTTTCAAAGAACGGAATTTCAGCTCCGATTATATCTGCCCATGTTGGCCAACGATAATATGTAAAGGAACATCCAAACGAAAAGAATCGTTTGTATTTTTTGATATCTAATTTCTGAATACGCATAGAAATATTTATGTGCGTAGTTTATAGGGTAAATATAAATGATGAACAAAAGTAAAACATTCTGCCTACATCCATTTACAGGACTAGCAACAAGAGAAGATGGCGCTGTTAAAGTTTGCTGTCGCAGTGCTCCTGTTGGCGATATTAAAGACAATACACTAGAAGAAATTTGGAACAACGAAACTATGTGTAAAGTAAGACAGCAAGTATTAAATGGAGAACGACCCGACGTATGTAAGCCCTGCTTTGATTTAGAAGATCAAGGAGTAATGAGTTTACGACAACGACACATTACTAATCACAGTCCAGAATCAAGAGTCAACTTGTATCCTAATGCTTTAGATGAGTTACGTGAAGATTACACAATGCCTTTTGAATTTCCAACAATGGAAATTAAGTTAAACAATTTGTGTAATTTAAAATGCCGTATGTGTAATCCATTAGATAGTACACAATGGAAAGATTGGGATCAGGTTACAGAGTTTTACAAAAAAGAAAACAACTATCTAATACCTGTTGTAGAAAAGTTAGTAGACACACCTGGCAAGTATATAGGTGCGTTCGATGACACAGACAACTGGTGGGCAAGTTTTGAAAAACTGTTGCCTTACTTTAGACGTGTAGAGTTTGCTGGCGGCGAACCTTTGATGGATCCGCAACACTATCGAATACTAGACGCACTAGCACCTTACGGTGACAACATTGAAATCAAATATGCTACAAACGGAACCACACTAGGAATTAAAGGCGGACGCACTATACACGACTACTGGCCTAAGTTTAAAAGCGTTGCTGTTAATGTAAGTATCGACGGTATACATGATGTGTACAACTACATTAGAGGTAATGGCGACTTTAAGTTAGTTGAAGAAAATATTAAAGTGTTTCAGTCATTTCCTAATGTAAGTAGAGTAGTTGGAGCGTTTACAGCACAGGCAGGAAATATACTACAAGCGGCAGAGTGTGTTGACTACTTTCTTAATACTATGGGCATTGTATTTTACAGTCATAGAGTAAGTTATCCTAACTGCTTGTCGGCACAAGTACTTCCACAAGAACTAAAAGAAGTTGCTATTCAAAGACTAGGTGAAATAGCTCTTAAGGTGCCTCACTTTGATATTGTTAAAAAATATCCTATACTAGAAAGTATTACACTTCAACAAATTAAAGATAATGTAAACTATCTTAGAGCAAAAGATCAAAATCATCTATGGAATGATTTTGTACAATTTAATACTAGACTTGATATAACACGTAATCAAGGTCCACTTGAAACTGTGGTTAAGGAGTTTAAGCCTTATGTATAAAGTAACTAGTAGATGGCCTCATCAGGATTCAATTAAAGTTGAATGGAACTTAGGTAAGCGTTGTAACTATGATTGTAGTTATTGTCCTAGTATAATTCATGACAACCACAGTCCGCATACTCCTATTAAAATTTTAGAAAACGCAGTTGACGAACTCATGGAACTAGACAAGCCCATACGTCTTAGTTTAACAGGCGGAGAACCTTTAGTACATCCTGACATTGAGCAGTTCTTAGATTACATACAGATGAGAGGAATAGACTGGTTAAATGTTACAACGAACGGAACACGTAGTCCAAGTTGGTTTAGGATGAACTGTCATTACTTTAATCATATTGTGTTTAGTTTACACTTTGAACACGATTGGGAAAGAGTGCTACATCATATTACAGAAATTAAATTATTGATAGACACGCCATTCTTTGTTAATGTAATGGCACATCACAAGCACATGGATGCTGTTAGAGCTGTTGTAGAAAGTTTCGAAGCAAGAGGTATCAAATACGCAGTTCGTAGAATACGTTGGACTGAAGGTGATCATAATGTGTTTGATGATATGCGTTATGATGGCAAGGACTTAGAATGGATACTTAGTAAAGACGCAACTGTTGAGCCAAACTGTGAAATCGACGATGATGAACTAATACATTCAAACGATGTTATTAAAACTAAAAGAAATAATTTTAAAGGATGGTCCTGTCACGCAGGATTAGAAAGTTTAATGATTAACTGGGATGGAGAAGTACATCGTGCTACTTGTCGTGTAGGTGGAAGTTTAGGTAATATATATAAAGGCACATTTGAAGCACCCGAGGGTACGGTTACTTGTACCCGTGATTGGTGTACCTGTTCAGCAGATATTCCGTTAACTAAGACTCTTTGATATATGTGTTTCTGGCTGGCAAAAACAACAGTTTCTTTCACAAACTAAAGACAATGGAACAACATCAAACTTACTAGAAAAGTCTTTATCGTAGATATTATATTCTTTATCAAACAATAGTTGTCCACAACTTCCTTGTAATTTTCCTGTCCAGTGTATATAGATATTTTCTAATTCAATATCACACTTCCATCCTTTAAAATCGTTATAGGTATTTGTATGATATGTCGGATTTGCTTTAATAGTTTTTCCATTATCTAAATGTACTATACTTTCATTGCGTCTAAACTTAAAGAGATTAGATATTAACCATTTAAAATTAGGCAGTGACTTTAGATTATTTTTTAAATATTTTTTTTGTTCGTTGTTATAATTTATAGGAAACGTATCTATTGAAAATAATGGTCTTGCGTCAATGCTCCATTTTTCTAATCTATTATGCTTCATGTAAGAAACAGCGTTCTTACATTCTTCAAAATTATTAGGATCCATTAGTACCATTACATTAACTGAAATGCCTTGCGAAACAACTTCATCAACAACTTTTATAAATTGATTTATTTTTGCTTGTTTATAATGGAAACTAAAATTAATTTTACTAAAGTATCTTGCGTAACGTTTCCACCAACGCAATGTTCTGCTACCGTTAGTTATTAGATGTACATCAACATTCCAATCTTGTTTAATTAGTTTGACAAAAGATCCTAATTCAGGCCACAGTGTTGGTTCGCCGCCTGATATTTCTAATTCAAACTTATCCTTGCGTAAAGATTGTTTATATACTGTAAAAAGTTTTACAAAATTAAGATATATGCTTGTTAAATTTTTTGGATAAGGATAGTCACCATCGTGAGATTCACAATACGCACAATTAAAATTACACACATTACCTGCTGACCATCTAATCTTTAATAGGTTAGGATCCTGTATACTTTTTATAGCAATGGGTTTGGTCATAGTAAATGTGCCAATTCAGGGAGTACTGTTTTAAAATCGACATTTCTTTGCTTGTCCATACGCTCAATGTATTCTTTAAACGCAGGTAAAAGATGTGTATGATCTTCACTATCCATAAAGTCAAGTACTGCTTGCCAGCGACTCCATCCATAAGGATTTACATTCCAAAAGTCGTCATCCTGTCTATAGTTTTCATACAACCATGTTTTTAGCTCAGCAAAGCGTTCGCGTACTTCTTGTTTGTCTGCTTCCGGTAAACACTTTACACTTAGGTAAGTAGGAATATACAACAAGTGCATATTGAATATGCCACCGCCTGCTTCAATGCCACCGATGTTGTTCTCAAAGTTAATCTTCTTGAATCCTTGCTGTATTTTCCATTTGGCAAGTTCAGGCAAGTGTTTGATGTTTAGTATTTGAATTGCTGTTGCTAAACTTACGTGAATATTTGAAGGAGTATTATCTAGCATGTGTAGATTGGTAACTAGTGTATCCCAATCAGTTGGAAAACGTATGTAATGATTACGTTCTCCTACAGCATCAACACTAACAGCAAATTTAACACGCCTGAACTTTGACCAAAGCTCAATCATATCTTCGTCTATTAGTAGACCATTAGAATTATATCTAACAAGTATCTTGTCAGCATAACCCTGTCTTATGATTTCCTCTAAAAACAATTTGTGTTCTTTAATCATTAGAGGCTCGCCTCCAGCAAAGTACACTTGCTTTAGATTAGGAATTTGTTTGTAGATGTCTTTCCAAAACTCTGGATTCTCATGCCAAAAGTTATTAAACTCTTTGCGTCCCCAGTTCATTTGTTTCTTAAGTTCTTCATTTTTAAACAGTGGATACACTGCTTTATGGTCCGCAACCCACTTACTTGAGTCATGTGGACTACACATTATACATTTAAGATTACATGTATGTCCTAATCTAAGATCCAAATAATATAAATCTTCAGGCACAGTACCGTCTTCTGCTGTTTGTTCTAGCAGTTCTTTAAAGTCTATATCTTCTTCTAGCCACGTGCCTGCTTCCCACAGGCGTTTACTTACTACACCTTTTGATTCTTCAGCAAAGCATTTTTTACAACTAGCAGGTATATTACCTTCCATTATTGTTGTACGTACACTTTTCATGTATTCGTTATTCCATGCTTCCATGGGAGTTTCTTTAGCAAAGTTTGCCGGCCTGCCATGCGGCATTTTTACTAGGCCGATTTCGTGATCATTGCCTGCTCCGCTACTGTTAGCATTACAGCATAATCTCATATCACCGTTAGGTCTTGTTGCCATGTGTATCCAAGGTAGTACACAGAAAGTTGGTGTGCCTGTTTTTTCTTCTAACAGTTTTTGATATTGCTTTATTTTGTCTGACATTAATAGTGACCTAAGTGATCGATACCTAGTTGTTTTTTAAATTCTTGTGTAAACTTACAATCAATGCGTAACCCATATTCTTGTTCCATACTAAACTCGCCGCCGTGCCAGTCCTGATCATTAAAGAAACAAGCATGGCTGTTAACATAGTGTTTACGCTTTGTTTGCGGATCCCAAATATAAAATCCACGTTTAGTATTTGGTCTAATATGTATAAACTCAATGTTATGATCAGTGTATGTCGGAGTATCAGCATCTAAATCTCTATGTTCAAATGGCTTACTACTGCTTTCACTCACAAAGAATATTACACGGCCAATGTGTTCAATGATATTTTGTTGTTTTAGATTTTCAACCCACTTAACAACTCCTGGAAAGTGTTGTTGCTCTGGTAATGGTTCACGCTCTACTTCGCCACGGTCTTTCATGTTGCTACCTTCTTCCCATAGTAGGTAATAGATATATGGATCGTGTGCGCCCATGGCATTTTTTAGATATCTAACAAACAGATTGCGTTGTTTGTAGTCTCTGAAGTCTTGTGGAAATATCTTGTGTCCTTCAACTTTAATGGGATCATCATCTGGCAATGATTGGTATTCTTCAAACGCTTGATATATAGGTTTCCAATTGGGTATGTAACTCATGTCTTCGAAAGTAAATCCTGGCTTCATCCAAGTTCCTTCTTTAGCATATTCACGAGCAGTGGCCATACCTCTACATATTTCTAAATGTAATTGTTGAAAGCCTTCTATATCCAAAAAAGGATCTAAGTCAATATACGGCTTATTATCGATACCACGCATCTATTTCTCCTTCCAGATATTTATAACGCACTACAAACAATACGTTAAATACTGATATGCGCAAACTTTATTACAACGAAAACAACGACGGTCCTATTAGAGCTAATTTAGTCTACACACCTTATACTGAAAATAACACATTCATTATGAGTTTTAATAGAGACCCAGAGTATCATTTTGACAAAGATGCTAATGCGTTGTTTACTGAAGAAATATTAGCTGATCGTTTCGACAGAGAACTACGCTTCCATGAAAAAGTAAAACGTGTGCTACCTACACTAGACATAATAGATGTTGACTATATGAAAAGAGAGATTTATCTCGAATGGCCTAGTGATGATTTTTATATGCTAGGACGTAACACTTCGTACGATCAAGTATTACCAGATTGGAAAGAACAATGGTTACACATTATTAGAACACTAAGACGTGTTAATGTAAGTAAATTTAGTTTACATCCAAATAGTTTCGTAGTAAAAAATAACAGACTTATTCCATTTAATTGGTTCTTTTGTTTTGAAAGAGATGAGCTTACTAGTTTGTCTAGTGTAATTAAACAGATTAGCACAGAGAGATTTGATAAACTAGCTCCATTATTAAATAAACACAATATCAATATTGATGATGTAAAGCCAGCAAGAGAATTTGAACAGTTAGGTTTAGAATGCTTTACTTCAAGTTATACACCAGACCTGATAGAGGAAGCAATTAAATGGGTATAGCATTTATGCCTATCGAAATAGACGTTCAGCTTCCTGACGAAAAGAAACTTATTGATTATGCCAACCATTATTCAATTAAAAACAAATATGAGAAATCATCTGATAAAGAAGTTTTTGATCTTGAAAGAAATTGGGACCAAGTTCCAGTTATTGGAAGACTTGACAGTGATGAATGGTACAATCAAAGAATAGTAAGCGATGCTGTTTTTAATAGATATAATCCTGGCGTTGGCGGCCCTTGTAGGTATGCCAACAATATAGATAAAGAATTTCCTGAAATACCGTATATGCTCGATCAGCTTCCGTTTAAAGAACTAACCATAGTTGTACTTTTTAAACAACATGAACAGGTTCCTACACACATTGATCTTCAGAAGTGGATGAACATCCAAGATGAAAGCGAGATAGCATTTGATCTAGAACCTAGACGATATAATATATTGATGACCAAACACCATTATAAAAGTTTTTATATTTGTGAAAATCAAAATAGTGAGAAGATATTTCCTAATATACCAGCTCATCGTCCTTGTCACGCATTATGCGAAAGCCAACATTGGCATGGAGCAGACTACGCAGGACCTGATAAGATACAACTAGCCGTCTATGGCATATTGGACAGACAAAAACATCGTGAAATGATTAAAAAGAATTTAGAAAAATTCAAAGATGAAGTTATTTCTTTTTAGGTATCTTACTGTCTGCGCTACTTACACAACTGTTAGTAACACAACGAGATGGTGTCTTAAACAGCGTAAAACCGTCATACAGCGTGCCTAGGGGTTCATCACTACAACTATATGCCCGCTTAACTTCGTTTCCACGTATGACACAACTTTGATACCCTGAATAACAATTCCAGTCTTTAAACTTATTAAAATCAAAAGCATTGAATCGTTCTGCTTGATCTAAAAAGTAATCTTTTTGTCCGTCAGTTAATCTAATTTGGAAGAGTTCTTCTTCATTAACTTTTTGTGGGAATCCTTCTCGAAGGATTTTAATCTGTTTTTCAGTGTATCCGTCAACTACTCTAGACGCGGTAGGGTCGGACTGCGGTTTAACAGTGACGTTAATTCCTTTGTCTGCGAATCTACGACAGCGTTCATAGTATTCTTCAAAGTGTTCCGGAACCATAACTTGATTGATTGTAACATATACCCCTCCGTGTAAAAGTTGTAAGCATTTGTCAGCAAACTCTTGTTCTTTGGCAAATTCAGCATGAAAACTTGCTGTAATACTTCTTCGTTGTAGGTTTGATGTAGCATCAATAAACTTACTCCACCACTTACTTCCTGGTGATAGGTTAGTTGTTAGATGTATGCTTTGATATTCTGCTTCGCTGTCGTTTGCGTAGTGTTCAACTACATCACCGAATTGCTTATATGCTGTAGGCTCGCCGCCGCTAAAACTAAAGTGGAAATCTGTAAAACCGTTCTCTCGTGCCTGCCGCTTTATTTCATCTATTGTATTTTTATATACTTCTAAGTCTTGATGGTCTGGCTTATCTGTATTAGCATAAGGCCAACAGTAACTACATTTGTAGTTACAAAATCTGCCAAGAATCCAACTGACGTTAAACAGTGGCTGATCAAGCATTGTTTGTTGTCCAAAGGACACAATATTTTCAAAAGGAATTTTAAGCATGTGCTAGTTGTTGTCTATGACATACCTCACCATTCTTTATTGCTAGAATGTTTAAGTAAATCATTTTTAATAATTTTTTTAATATTTTTTGATTAGGAAATAGAGAACAATAATCTTTAAAATAAACATCACTGCTTAATAATAAATTGTAATTAGATAATAGAGAAAGTGTTTGTTCGCCGTGTAGTCTATATAGACTGTGTGCTATATTAACACTATACGCAAATAGTTCATCAGGATCAGAATAATAAAGTTCTTGTTGATCTGTTGGATACCCATCAAACAAGTCTTCTTCTAGTCTTACACGATGCTGATATCTATGTATGCTTTCATGACATAGTGTATCTGCTAGATCAAATATAAACTGCTGATAGTATTTTTCAGACAGCATAAACTTTTTATCATAACTGTCATTAAAGATTTCTATTTGAATACCGTTTGTAATCTCAGTATCATAAACTCCGGATACAACATAACAGCCATGCACAGTCTTATCTTTTTTAAATTTGATTGATACACCTTTAAAATGTTTTAACATTTTATCAACGACCTTTTTCACATTATTAGTAGAAATTTTGCCGTGGTTAATGTGATTAAGCAAATATCTTATAACCCAATTAGGATCAATGATATCATCTTCTGTAAACAATTCTTCCTTTAGATAGGTCATAAACTGATACCTCTACATCCACTTTATCGCCTACTAGGCAACGAATTCTATTCTTCTTCATTCTGCCACTTAAATGAGCTAATACCTTATGCTCTTTATTTTCTAGTTCTACTCTGTATGTTGTGTTTGGTAAAACTTCTTCTACAATTCCTGGAAACTGTAATAGATCTTCTTTTGCCAATTTTGCTAACCGCCTTTCTACAGTATATGGTCTGCTATTTTTAAATCAATTAATTGTTTTGCTGTAAACCAAACATCACTCGGAGGCAATAATTTTTTTCTAATCTCTGCTATAGAAAAATCTGTTGCCTGCTTTAATATACTTACCATTCTTTGATCACAGTTGGTGTTTTCTTTCATCTGTGCTTTTATATCGTGATGCTTATTTTCAACACTTGTTGTAAACTGATGACACATACAGCCAGTGTTGTTACCTATGTATCTGTGGCCCTTGTCTCCACTAGCAAAAATTAAAAATCCAGCACTCATTACACTTCCAATACCTATTGTTGATATAGTGTGATGACTCTTTTTCATTACATCAATAAGAGCAAATGCTTGATACAGATCCCCTCCTTCTGAGTTAATGTATAATGTAAGTTTCCTTTTAGGCTTTTTGTCTAGGTCTGCTGTAATAATCCATTTAATAGCAAGGGCAATATTTTCTTCCGTGATTTCACCTGACAGATAGTGTATGTCATTTTCCAGAAGAGTAGCATTGACTCTATCTTCTGCTGTAAAATTTTCAAGTTTTGCCATATGTAAATTGGACAAGTTTTTTCAGTTCCGTATTTTATTATTATACAACCTAATACTTTCTAAGTAAACATTTTTATTTGCCAAACTAGTAAAAGCATCTAGGTCTTTTGGAAGGCATTTGCCACCAAAACCACGCAAGTTATCCGGTCCGGGAACTAACGTTTGGCCTTCTGCTATCCTACTATCATTACTTATCGTTAATCTTACGGTTTCCCAGTTTGCTCCTTCTGCTTCGCACACTTCTTTTATGCTGTTAAACATAGCTATTTTAGCGGCTAAAGCAGAATTTAGCCCCATTTTAATTATACTCGCTGATACAATATCGGTAATTTTCCAATATGCTAACTGTTGATGTTTATACTGTTTCAGCAACGTAACTAAAGATTCTGTGTATTTTGTTGCTCCGCCAATTACTACATTCTCTGGATAACGAGCATCGTGTTCGTAGTTAAATTCTCGAAGAAATTCTGGCCAATGAATTGTCTTTTCGTATACTTCTGCTATACGCTTTAGGTACTGAGGATCGCAGGTGCTTCTAATTACACTTATACCATCAAACCCTGTCTTCAACAAATGTACAATAGCATCATCAACAGCTTCGTAATTATATGTTCCAGATTGTATACCTGGCGTCGGAACACATATAAAAGCAAAGTCGTAAATTGAAGTATTGTCGATTACTTCACCTTTTTCTGGATCATGAAAATCAACATCACCTCCAAAAATAAGACCTGTTGCCTTACCACAAATTCCTTTTCCTATTACAATAATTTTCATATAACCCTTTCAATATTAATATTAGATTTTTTTAAGAAGTTAATGCCATCTTTACTACGATACTCATTTTCGTAATACACGGTGGTAATTCCGCTTTGATAAATCAATTTAGCACAATCTATACAAGGTGCGTGGGTACACAGTAAAGTGGCATTTTTACCACTTTCGTGTGAACTTGCTAGTTTAGCGATTGCGTTTGTTTCTGCGTGAAGTACCTCTGGCTTAGTTTTTCCTTCGTGTTCGCACACATTATCCCAACCACTAGGCATACCGTTGTAGCCAATGCTAATAATTCTATCATCCTTGACAACAATAGCACCTACTTGTAAACGCTTTGCTGAACTGAGGTTAGCAAAAGTTTTGGCTATTTCCATATATGCGTTAATAAACTTTTTCTTCATTCCGAACTCCATTTTAACGCAAACATAAGTGCGTCATTCTCTTTTTCAAAATACCAGTCTCTTTGATTGTACCTCATATTAGGAATATCACGGAACTTTCCTTTACAATTCTCGAAACACCAACACAGCTGACTTGAAAACGTTTCATACTTATCGTATTCACGAATAGAGATTTTATGATAATCAACCAGCAGACTCATTAGTTTTGTGTCATTGGCTAATGTACGATCGCCAAGCACAATACTATTATCTACTACATGAAAATCTCCCATGTCAATCCCATAAATTTTCGTAGTACTTTCCAAACAATTTAAAACCGTTTGTCATACGTTCTTGGTGTTTCTGTCTACCTTCGTCGTCTATCCATTCAAATCGACCAAATAATTCTCTTTTATCTTTGCTTTCAATGTAAGGACCGTAATAATCTTCTTCCCAATGATCTCTACACTTTTGTTCAAACGCCCAGATCATTTCATCCAAGATCCAATCCCAGCGATCAAAGAACTTAGGATCAGTAGTTCCGTCCTTTTCATAATCCATTAGTTGCTTCTTGGTAGGGCGCAATTCCTTAGGAACATCTGCTACTGCTACCCAAGGAGCACCGTGCTTGGTTTCTTTCAACTGTTTAAGCATAGGTAAGATGATAGGAGCAAGAGTATGATCCATACTCCAAGTATCATACCGGTCTATGCGTACTTTTACTTTCTGTTTACGTCTGTCAAACCACGCCCAGTTAAACACGTTGTAGACGCTTTGTACACGATCTTCAATCCATTCAAGACTGCGTTCAAATCGTGTTTGTTCTTCAGGCCAATCTACATAGCCATACTTGCGATTCATATAACGAGTATGGAATCGAGACATAAGCCTATTAGGATAATTTGAAATTTTAATCTTCATAATACTCCTTGAACATAGTTCATTGCTACTGCGGTACCACTAATACTAGAGCCGATCATAATAGCTCTATCACCCCAAGCCATACCCACATATATCCAACCTATACTACTTAAAATATAGGAAAGTTGCCCATACTGTGTTAAATTTGCACTAATTAAAAATACACCCGCAACAGCAAGAATCATAGAAGTCCACTTTACATACCAATCTGGAGTACCTACTGGTGTTGTTGGTGTAAGATCTTCTACTTCTGTTTGTAGTTGCGAAAGTTCTTCTTTTAGTCGTCGACGTTCGGCACCAAGTTCCATAGCAAGTTTTCCTGCTTTAGACATTGCACTTTTTTCAAATCGATCTGTAATATCAGTATCTATTTGTTGTTCTAATTTGCCTTCACTCATCGTATGCTACCACCATTACATTTTCTTCTTTGCCTGGGATTACCCAAGCATTTGAATATTCAATAGCTTTTTGCTCGTCATCAAACAATAGAGGCTTCAAGTTCCAGTCGCACTTGCCCGAGTCTTCTGTTACAAAGATCCAATCATCCTTACCGTCAAGACACACCATTATAGCAAACATTTATACTTGTACCGGATTATTACCTGTGATCGCAAACATCTTTTTAATAGTTGCGTCAATTTCGTAATCGGACAAATACCCTTTGACAGTATCGCCTGGAGCAGTAATACCTGGAAGTTCCACCATATCTGTTACCACACCGTCTTGCGACTTAAACACACCTATTTCATATTTGCCTTGTGTACCGCCGTACGAGTGATCGTGCTTTACAATAGACAAATGATACTCGCCAAAATCAAGCATTGCTTGTGTTCCGTTTTTATATGGTTGTCCCATCGGTAACATTTTTACATCACTGAACTTCATATTTCTTTCTCCAAATACTCGTACTTTGTTTACCAACCTTAGTCCCGTTCATGCTACAGTTTGAGCAAACGCCAATTCGTTTAGAGTCTAGCAAAGACTCTCTTACTTTTTTAATTGTACTACCATTCCATATATCTGTCAATGGAGTTTTTAATATATTTCCAAATGATCCAGCTTCACGATGCCAATCCGAACAACACAGTATTACATTGCCATTCCAGTCTATCATAGTTTTATAAAATGGCAAATAACACGAACCAGTCGACTCTACTTTGCCTAGTGTGCCACCGCGATTAGTAAAACCATAATTTTTGACTGCGTTTTCTAATCCCGTATCGTAATACTTTCTCAGTGTGTATATTGCTCCAATGCTATCTAACAAAAGTTTTCTTGTAATGTATTGTTCTTCGTTGTCATAACAATCAACGTTAATAATATTAAGGCCAGCGTCAAAACATTGTATAAGCTCGTTAACATCTTTATCAACTAATCTATCACCATTTGTTGTAAGTTCAATAAACACTTTATTGCTAGAAGCTAAAATTTTAATTACTTCTAACAAGTCAGGATGACTGTGCGGTTCACCAAACCCTGACAGGTGTACATTTCCATTCCAGTCTGATTGGTTAATTTGTTCTACCAAAGATCTAACTATATCTAGGTCCATAAATTTTTTCTGATTAGGATATAATTCAGGATCATGCCTAGGACAAAAACTACATGTCCTATTACAAAGTTCGGATAAGTTAAGTTCTATAGTTGCTAGTCCTGGAAAAGATTTAGAATATATTTTTGCTCGCTTGTAGCGATGCTTGCGAGCATCAATATGTTTACTTAAATCATATTTAATTTCCATTAGTCTTTGCCTACGTTTACCCAATCGCGAAACTTATGTTTAAATTCTTCCGCGGCTTGTTCTTCTTCAAAATAAAATGTATGACTGTAAACATACGTGTAAGTATCCATACTCCATTCCCAACGATTTAGATTTTTCCTACACCAATCCTTACACTGTATATCTAGATCACTGTGTACATCAATCACAAAAGCATTAGGCTTCCAACGCATTTTGTATTCAAAAATCTCTTGAGGAGTCATTTTCATTTTATCTGTAAAGTTCATGATAGTTCAGCAATCATCTTATAGTTATCCCATGCTTTCTTTACTGCGGGTTTGTCAAGCAATTCATTGTCAGGAACACTACACTCTAACCAGTAGTAAGGCAGGCGTGGCGGATGTGCTCCAAACTGTCGAGGTTGATGGAACTTGCCTTCGTCATACATATTGATTAGTAACTGACGCATACCTTCTTCATGATCTTCCAGCCCAGCCCATTCAGGGTGGCTTAGGCCACCATACAAGTAACCGTCCCAGATTTGACTCCAGTGGCTGTCGTTTCGTGGATCTATATCTGTGCGAGCAATAATAACCAGCACATCATTTTCCTCTACACGACCTTCGTATACATCACGTAAACAACGACTTAGGCTTAATCCAACTTTCATACTTGACAATCTCTTCCAGGATAAACATATTCTTTTTGTGCTACAAAACTTTCTACATCAGCAGGATAAAACTTGCCGTTGATTACTCGCATAATAGTAGCACCGGAACTACTGCGTGTATAAGCCCGGCCGCCATCGACCATAGCACCGTTTGGAAAACTTTTATAGTCATGATGGCTTTGACTGTAATGCCACACACTACCGTCATTGACCATGCCAAACTCTAGTTCTTCTACAATGTCAGCGTTTGTAATCATCATGTGGTCACGTACCGTATCATAATATAAACCAAAATACTTATTACCAAACTTAGGGTGTGGTGTATCTCGGTAATAGATATCAACAGGCACATCACTAGCACGGAGATCACTAGTGCAAACGTATGTGACAGGAACTCCGTCTTGTTTGGTGTAGTGTTCAATTATTTTCTCTCTATCAAATAAAGGATCATGATTAATATTCATGAAATACTTCCTCGTTATAGTATTCTGGATCCATATCCAGACTTTCTGTAAAATCAAAAATAGTATAACCCTTGAGCGCATACCAAGTTGCTACAGGCGGAGGGCATAGAACTATCTGATCAAATCTTGTCTCAGGAAGTTCTATGCTATACAGTCGATGTTCAATCATTTGACTCTTAACTCCTCGATGTTGATTGGTGTAAAGTCAATATGCTCCACACATACACATCTGTGATGCTCTGTTGGACTTGGATTCTGGTGAATGTGTCCGTGAACGTTAAG
>Ga0209654_1001506_pt1 | contig 18328 bp, 20 predicted proteins | sample SaaInl1SG_22_DNA_FD_184646 | JGI IMG/M metagenome (GOLD analysis project Ga0209654, IMG submission 184646) | Marine microbial communities from expanding oxygen minimum zones in the Saanich Inlet - ESP_161SG_22_DNA (SPAdes) (version 2) | ecosystem: Environmental > Aquatic > Marine > Intertidal... | reverse complement strand
AACAATGAACGACCCAACAGTCCGATTGGTGGCGTGCCATCGAGAAGGCTGTTGGATCAAGTGGCTTAGTCTCTAGGAAAAATCCCAATTAAAAATGGGAGGATTACGGGTCATCACTTCGTGATGCTCATTACGAGCTCAGTCGATGAAGAGAGGATTACAACCAAATCAGGCCACACTCTGCACTTGGGGATTTATCATCAGCTGGATTTGCGGGAAAACTCGCTCAGCAGAAGCTGGCTGCTTGAGGATAAATGATGTCGGAAACTCTACGAAAAATTCGATGAAAGTTGGGGCTCAGGTCAGTTAGCGCAATCCCACTGAATTTTTAATGTATAATATAGACTTAGGGAATTGCCCAGATTAAATACGCGAGACTTCATTAATGAATACTCTTGTACCCGTTTTGCTCGCTGGTGGTTGTGGCACTCGCTTGTGGCCAACATCCCGCAAAAGTTACCCAAAACAGTTTATCGATCTCACAGGCTCCGGAGATTCATTCTTACAGGCATCTCTTAAACGCTTGGCAGTTATGCCCAATGCAAGTCCTTGGATTATTGTCACGGGAGAGGAATATCGATTTCTTGTCGCTCAACAAGCGAGGGAGACCGGCATGCCTATTGAGTCCATCCTCCTCGAGCCTTCGCAAGAAATACTGCACCTGCTGTTGCCATCGCGGCGTTTGAAGCATTAGCACTTCACGACTCGCCGAAACTTCTAGTCCAAACAGCAGATCACTGTATCCAAGATCTCGACACCTTCGGGACAGTCATCAGTCAAGCATTCCAGTCAACTGCTCCATTTTTGTTATTCGGGATCAGTCCAACACGTCCAGAAATAGGGTATGGATATATAAAATATGAAGAATCTCAAGGCTGTGAGTTCATTGTATCTGCATTTAAAGAAAAACCTGATCTAGAGACTGCGGCGAACTACCTCAAATCTGGCAATTATCTCTGGAACAGCGGAATGTTTATGATGGGCGCTCAAGCTTATTTGAATGCCCTAAAAAAATTTGAACCAGAGATGTATGAGGCATGCAAAAGAGCGCATAGAAGCGCGTCGAATGATCTAGATTTCAAACGGATCGATGTTAATGCATTTGAGGAATCACCATCCCTCTCAGTTGATTACGCAGTCATGGAGCGTATCGAAAATCTTCACGTTATCCCGTATCCGGGTGATTGGTCTGATGTGGGTGCTTGGGATGCTGTTGCCAGTCTCGCCGATCAAGACCAATCTGGAAACGCAATCCAGGGTGACGCGGTTCTCCTGGAGAGCTCGAACACATTGATTCGCGCAGAATCCCGGCTAATCACTGGTATTGGGCTTGAAAATTTGATCGTTGTCGAAACCCGGGACGCAGTTTTGATAGCTAATGCGACTAAAGCACAAAAAGTTAAAGATCTTGTTGATGTCTTAAAATCTAAAAACCGAAAGGAGGCAACGACACATCACAGAGTACATCGCCCATGGGGTTTCTATGAGACGCTTGTCTTGGACCACCGGTTCCAGGTAAAACGGATTACCGTTAACCCAGGTGCTCGACTCTCACTACAAATGCACTATCATCGAGCCGAACATTGGGTGGTAGTGTCAGGAATAGCTGAGGTTCAAGTCGACGAAGAAATTCAAACGCTTATGGAAGATCAGTCTATTTATATCCCGATAGGGTCAAAGCATCGGCTAACTAATCCAGGCAAGCTCCCAATAACGCTTATTGAAGTACAGTCCGGAGGTTATCTCGGTGAAGACGATATTATACGATTTGATGACGTCTACGGCCGTCGCTAAATGTCGTGAAGTCTGATACTACCCGGGGCTAAAGAGAAGTTTTGGAATATGCACCAAGGTAAGTCCGTATGCAGTTGCGAAAACCAAAAAATTTGATTAGTTTTAACTAGAATTTTATTTTATTTCCAAAAAATTGTAGGTGATCTAATCGTCTATAGATATAAAGATATATGCAATAATTCATAGTAGTTCTAACATAAGCCAAGTCAAAGCTAGGCGGAAAAATTAAACGATCAGACCCGATTTTAGTTTATTAAGCCTTAACTAATATTAGACGTATATTTAAGGAAAACCAATCCAACGAGCAATAAAAACGCCTCGCCCCTGTCTTTAAATTCGAGATGAAAGCCTCTCGGCTAAAAAATTTGTTGTTGAAAAAAATTCATCCATTTCTTTATATTGATTTATTTTTTCTTTTCCAAAGGGAGTGACTCGATATAAAAAATAACCATGTTCTCTAAAGAAATACCAGAAGTCCTGCCAAAAAGTTCTGGTATCAATATTACAACCGCCAAATTCAAATTGTATTATCTTAATATGCTTTAACGCTTTTCCAAAACCATAAAGAGCGTCTAGTTCATGCCCTTCAATATCGAGTTTTACAAAATCAATTTCTTGTGATTGTAATTCGCTCTCCCAATATTCCTCAAATCTGACAGATTCCACCTTTTCTCGACACTCAAAAGTAATTTTAAAATGTTCAAGTCTTCTCTTGGTTAGAGATGCTAACCCTGAGCCAACACAATCACTATACAGAATTTGCTCGCCACTAATATTCGAAACCGCCTTTTGCTCGATAGTTACACTTGATTTTTCTGAAAACTTTTTATGCAAAACCTTTACGTTACTTAAAGACGGTTCAAAAGCGACAATTTTGCAATTGGGGTAAGAACTTAATATCGCTTCAGTATAAGCCCCTTTGTTTGCCCCAATATCTATACACAGCGCAGGGGTTGTTTGAAAAAGAGAACATACAGCTGTAAATTCCTTCTTTATAGTTTTACTCCCCCAACCCTTACCTTGTAATCGAGCACTAATGCGTTCAATAAAGCTCAATACCTTCAGTATCATAAATCAGGACTACCAATAATCAAGAACGCTTCAACGATACCATGATTGTGAGAAGATAAAAATATAAGTGTGAGGCTCATCGTTACGGAAATCGTCCCGTAATCCTCCCATTTTTAATTGGGATTTTTCCTAGAGACTAAGCCACTTGATCCAACAGCCTTCTCGATGGCACGCCACCAATCGGACTGTTGGGTCGTTCATTGTTATACCGCCACAACCACTGAGTCGCCAATAATTGTGCCTGCTCAATCGATTCAAACGCATGCATATCCAGCCATTCATGTCGCACAGTGCGGTTGTACCGCTCAACATATGCATTCTGATTCGGCTTACCTGGCTGGATGTGCAACATCGTAATTTGCCGCTCTTTGGTCCACTGAATCAGCGTCTCTGAGACGAGTTCTGGCCCATTGTCGCACCGTATCGCCGCAGGCTTGCCTCGCCACTCGATAATCTGCTCAAGGCTTCGGATCACTCGAGCCGATGGCAACGACAGATCGACTTCAATACCCAGGCCTTCGCGATTGTAATCATCCAAAACATTGAACGTTCAAAGCTTCCGACCGTCTGTCAGTGAGTCGCTCATAAAATCAATCGACCACACCTGGTTGATCGCTGTGGGCGCAGAGAGTGGCTCTGGCCGCTCTCTGACAATCCGCTTCTTCGGTTTGATCCGCAAATTCAGCTCAAGCTCCCGATAGATACGGTAGACCCGTTTGTGATTCCACTTGAAGCTCTTCACGTTCCGCAAATGCAGGTAACACAATCCAAAACCCCACTTGCGATGCGTCTCAGTCAGTCGAAGCAGCCAGTCCGCGATCCGCTGGTTCTCAACATCCAGCTTGGCTTCATAGCGATAACAGGTCTCGCTGATACACAAACACTCACAGGAAAGGCGGATTGAGACGCCATGCGTCTCAACTACCGCTTTGGCCATCTCGCGCCGTTGAGATGGCCTTAAAGCTTTCCCTCAAGGGAATCCTTGCGGATTTCAGCCTTGATCCGCTCCTCGGCATACATCTTCTTCAGACGCGCATTCTCAGCCTCAAGCTCTTTGAGCCGCTTAAGCATCGAGGTATCCATGCCGCCATACTTGGCGCGCCACTGGTGCAATGTTGCAGTGCTCACGTTGTGCTCCCGCGATAACTCCGCAACCGACACCCCAGCTTCCAACTGCTTTAAAAAAAACATGATCTGACTGTCAGTAAACCGCGATTTCTTCATCCAAAACTCCTCGTTCAAACATCATAGGAGTCTCTACTCAAAACCTCGATTATTTTTGGGGGGATTACGGCTTGAGCGGATCAAAAAGAAGATCTACGCCTCACGTGATGAAGCCCGATTAGATCTTGTGCAATACATCGAAGGCTATTACAACTATCAACGTCGACACAGCAACAACGGTGGCGTGTCGCCAAAACAGTTCGAAGATGATTATTTTAGGAAGCTAGAAGGTGTTTAGAGAACTGGGTCCGCACCAGTGCTTACCTTTGCTACTGTAGTATGTTTCAGGGTTGTAGTTGACTTGCGGCTATCTATGTTTTGGGGGAATAGACATACGACTAATTTCTTCCGTTAGTGCTTTAGCTGCAACCGAGTGCCCACGCTCATTGTAGTGGTAATCATAGTCGTAGTTAAATTTCTGGCCGTATTTTAAATAATCTTTTCTAAAATTGTTGTGTAAGTCGATTACACTAACATTTGCGATATTCTTAGCAGATTCTCCTAATTCACTTACTAAAATATTAACAAAGTTATTCCTGTCGCGATCAAAGTGTCCCGAGTATAGGCCTTTACGATCACCATCAAGCATAATTATAACCCATGAAGTTGAAGACAATTGTTTTACACCTTGTAGGAATTTCGCGTTTGCTTTCCTGCCAATATTTAATTGTGTCTCGCGATGTGATAAATTCATTCCGCGATTTATAGAGGTGGGACTAAAAAGTCTTTTTAGCTGACTTGAAATTTTTAAATCCAGATGAAGGTATCTTATAAAAGCACTTTTCCTAGCAAGTTGCTTTATTATACTTGGCTCATATTCCACTAACTTTAATCCTGCAAGGTCATCAAAATAATGAAATCCTGGGGCTTTTTTTACATTCTCAAAGGATTCATCAAAATCATTATCAATGATTAAGAAAACGTATACCTTTGGGTCAAAGTGATTGGACGCAAATTTAGCAAATGCTAGATATTGACTCAAAGGACTCCCACTGATGCCAAATGGGTAAAAATCATAGTTTTCGAATTGATCGTCTAGGATCGCGTGAAATGCATCAGAATTCTTAACCTGCAATGCCTCTACATAGCTATCTCCGATAACAGCGATTACTGGTTTACTGTTTATTGATTTTTCTTTAAAAAATTTGTCTGTGGCATACCCATAATTGTTGATTTTTTTAGTGTTGACATGAGAAAAATTAAAGCCAATTTGCTTCGTTACTAATCTATTTTCAGCAAATTTCAGAATTGGATCAGCAATAGTTACCGGTTTTAGCATTAAGCTATCTGACGTAGGTAAAACCCTAAAAACACCTTCTAGCAGAAGAGAAACTGTGACGATTAAAAACATAACGTACCAGATGATATGCGTTATTTTCTTAATCCAGCTCATAACGCTCCTCATAATTCTCTTTAAGTGCTTGGTCTTGCTGGTCTTTGTAAAGCACCAAGTTACCTACAGCCAAGACATCCAATTCAGTGCCCATAAAGCACTTAAACGCATCTGTTGGTGTGCAAATAATTGGTTCCCCACGCACGTTAAACGAAGTATTAACAACGAGAGGACAACCAGTCTTTTCTTTAAACTTAGAAATAACAGCGTAGTACTTCGGATTTGTATCTGCGTGTACCGTCTGTAACCGAGCAGAGTAGTCTACGTGCGTAATTGCTGGAACAGCGGAACGCGGTACATTTAGTTTATCAATACCGAATAGCGCCTCTTCTTCTTCAGTCATTACTCGACGTTTGTCATTTTGAACGTCTGCAACGAGAAGCATATAAGGACTATCTGTTTTATGCTCAAACCAATCACTTACATCTTCTCTTAAAACACTCGGAGCGAATGGCCGAAAACTCTCTCGATACTTGACTTTAAGATTAAGTTGTTTTTGCATGACTGGCGAGCGGGGATCAGCAATGATACTGCGCCCACCTAGTGCTCTAGGCCCAAACTCCATGTGTCCTTGCATCCAACCAACTGCTTTTTCATCAGCTAAGGCAGACGCTACTTCTTCAATCATTTCAGCTTCAGAAAGTTTTCTGAATCTTGCACCACATGCTGTAAGTTCAGCCTCAATTTCGCTATCAGTGAACTCTGGGCCTAAGTAAGCACCCTTCATCGCATCACGTTCAGTTGAAACAACACGCTCTTTATTATGATGTAGATACCAAGTCGATAGCGCAGCACCTAACGCACCACCAGCATCCCCAGCCGCTGGTTGAATCCAAATATTGTCGAAGATTTTTTCACGTAACAAAATGCCATTTGCTACGCAGTTGAGCGCCACACCACCAGCAAGACATAGGTTACGTTCACCAGTCTCTTTGGCTATTCCCCGCGCTAATTCTAAAACGATATCCTCAGTTACTTTTTGAACCGAGGCTGCCAAATCCATTTCTCGCTGTGTAAGTTCCGTCTCAGACGTGCGTGGTGGACCACCAAACAATGCATCAAACTTCTTGTTCGTCATCGTTAAACCAGTCGCATAGTCAAAGTAGCTCATATCCAGCTGGAAGCTGCCATCATCTGCAACTGTGATGAGTTTTTCTCGTATTAAGTCTGCGTAGCGTGGCTCTCCATATGGGGCTAAACCCATCACCTTGTACTCACCAGAGTTAACTTTAAACCCTGTGTAATAGGTGAACGCAGAGTAGAGTAAGCCAAGTGAATGTGGAAAGTGTATTTCCTTCACAACCTGTAAATCACTATCTTTGCCAATCGCGAGAGATGTTGTTGTCCATTCACCTACACCATCTAGCGTTAACACCGCAGCACTATCAAACGGAGAAGGATAATATGCGCTTGCTGCATGGGATAAGTGATGCTCTGAGAACAACAGACGCGTACGCCAATCAACACTATCATCAAGAGTTGATTTCAACTCTTTAATAAGCGCAGACTTTTGAAACAGTTTGTCTTTAATCCATACTGGCATCGCTTTAGCAAAGCTGGTAAACCCTTTAGGCGCAAAGGCTAAGTACGTTTCAAGTAATCTCTCAAATTTAACGAACGGCTTTTCGTAGAATACGACATTGTCAATATCTTTCGCTGCTATGCCAGCCTCTTTTAAGCAGTAAAGAATTGCATGATGAGGAAAGTCAGCATCATGTTTCTTACGTGTAAAGCGTTCTTCTTGTGCTGCAGCAATAATCTCGCCATCTTTAAGCAAGCATGCTGCACTATCATGATAAAAGGCAGAAATACCTAAGATATACATGCTCTATTCCTAAAAGATTGTGTAAATGAAAGGTGCTACCACAGAACCTTGTGCAAGTATCAGCAAGCCTCCTAAAATCAACATTACGATAATGATGGGCGCAAGCCATAGCTTCTTTCGCACACGCAAGAATGCCCAAATTTCATGTAAAAATTCCATCCAATTAGTCCTGATTAAAACTGGTATTTGAACGACTCAGACTTGATTGGTTCGGTACGCCAAATCCAGTGACTTACCCTCCGAACATCTTTTAAGCGCAATTCATCCCGCCCTCTGAGACGCATAAAGATTGCTATGGGGGTAAAAAGCCCAAAGAAAATAACCCCGAGCACTACCGGGGTAATTATCATGCCAAGGAGCAGACCCAAGCGCATCCATAACGTGTTCAAGGGAAGAAGTACGTCGCTCTTTATCAGCGTGACGAACAAGAATATCGATGCCGTAGCACTAAAAATATATGTGAAGACCATACTTACATTAGTTGAGTAGTAAAAATATAATGCTGCTGCTGCAAATATGAATGTAAAGAAAAACCCAAAACTTCGATTAGAAGGGAGTTTAACTCTTGAAGGATCCATATTTAATCTCCAATGGTTTTAGTTACAAAAATGTGCCCCGACCGTGGCATGCTATAAGCACACAACTGTGCAACTGGTTTTTAAGATCACAACGGTTTATCCAGTGTCCTACAACGTCACCAGATATACCACCTCTCGGTCTATGCATCAAAAATTAATGGTACGGACCTAGTTTTAAAGACACCTGATAGCGTAACAAACACTCAATCGAGTAAGGTATGCAGATGGGAACTAAACGATACACAGACACATTTAAATTGGAGGCGGTTCGCCAGGTGACCGAGGGTGGTCATGGGGTCTGCGACGTCTCCAATCGACTTGGCGTCAGCAACAAGAGCTTGTACGACTGGATTAAAGCCTACGGGCCGCAGTCAGAGGCGACCCAAGCTGCTAGGTCTGAACAAGATGAAGTCAGACGCCTCAAGGCTGAGTTGAAGCGGGTCACGTAGGAGCGTGACATCTTAAAGGAGGCCGCCCGGTACTTCGCGCAAGAGTGGAAGTGAAGTACCGGTTTATTCAATCACGCCAACACAGATATCCAGTGACCGTGATGTGCCGTTTGCTTGAGGTGCACCGCAGTGTTTTTACAGCTGGCAAAAACAGCCACTGAGGTCGCGTGCACGCGAAAATCAGCGATTACAAACCAAGATCCGTCAGTTCTGGATGGAGAGTGGCTACAACTATGGATATCGCAACATCACACTGGACTTGAAGAGTGATGGCGAGACTTGCGGTAAGAATCGCGTCTTACGCCTCATGCGAGGACTCAATATTGTCTCTCATCGACGCTCGCCGGCATAAGAGGTTTTCCAGTAGTGACTTGCACTGTGGCGGAGAACCGTCTGGATCGACAATTTGATCCTGCACTACCGAACACACGTTGGGTCACTGACTTCACATATGTGCGCACTCAAGAGGGCTGGCTGTATGCCACTGTGGTGATGGATTTGTTTTCTTGTCGAGTTATCGGTTGGAGATTATCCTCACGAGCGACCAGCGAAGCCTTAATGGATGCTTTGTTGATGGCAATTTGGCGTAGACAACCTAAAACACCGGTATTGGTCCACTCCGATCAGGGTACCCAATACACCTCGAGAGATTGGCTCGACTTCTTAAAAGAACATCGACTGGAAGTCAGCATGAGCCGGCGTGGTAACTGTCATGACAACGCTGTGGCTGAGTCGTTTTTCTCCAGCATGAAGCTTGAGCGGATCAAAAAGAAGATCTACGCCTCACGTGATGAAGCCCGATTAGATCTTGTGCAATACATCGAAGGCGATTACAACTATCAACGTCGACACAGCAACAACGGTGGCGTGTCGCCAAAACAGTTCGAAGATAATTATTTTAGGAAGCTAGAAGGTGTTTAGAGAACTGGATCCGTACCATAGCCAGCTTCTGCTGAGCTAGGTTTTCACAAATTCAGCTGGTAATAAATTTCTAAGTGCAGAGCGTGGGCTGACTTGGTTGTAATGATCTTGCCATCGACTTAGCTCATAACTTGCATTATGAAGTGATGAGAATAATGTCTCGTTAAAATACTCATCTCTCAGCTATCCATTGAAGCTCTCAATATACGCATTTGGTTTGGTTTACCCGGCTGGATATGGACGATCCAGATGTTGTGAGCCTCACACCAATTAGTACACACGTGAGTGATTATTCCGTTCCCGTTGTCGACCCGTATGACACTCGGGAAGTCACACTCTACAGCGATCTGCTCAAGCGTCCGAACCATAGGCTATGGCGTGATCGAGGGATCGATATCACGATATACAACACTCCTCTTATATCCTCATCCAAAATGTTCAGGACGCGATACCGCTGGCCTGAGTAACAAACTGTCGCCCATAAAATCAAACGACCAGGTGTGATTCAGTTGAGCTCGGATATCCAGTGATGTCGGAGTCCGCTCAGGCAAACGCTTCTTTGTCCGTTGCTTCTGGTTTAATCGCATCTGCGTGTATACTCGCTACGCCTATTATGATTCCAAGAGTGGTCAAGATTGCGAAGTCAATAAAAAAATTTCCAAAATCTCCAGAGCGCGTGCTGTTCGAAAATGGCATTTAGAGCCTCTAGATCGGCTGGTCAGCATCCAGTTGTCGGTCAACCGGGTCGCCCCGGTACCAGGCACGACGCTACAACTCCACAATCGCACAGGCCTTACTCACAATCAGTGGCCACATCTCAACCAGATAACGGGCCGCCCAACGCCGTTGCAACGGCCTCAGAGCTTTTCCTGCAGATCCTTAATCGCCTGATTCTCCAGCGTCATGTCCGCATACATTCGCTTCAGCTTATTATTTTCTGCCTCAAGCTCTTTCATGTGCTTTAAATCCGACACTTCTATGCTGCCATATTTGCTGTTCCTCTGATAATACGTGGCGCTACTTATAACGCGCTCTCAACAGACGAATTCAACCTTCCGGCATATCTCAGCTTCCTTACGAATCGATATAATCTGTATCTCTGTAAATCTCGATTTACACATGATGTCTACTCCTTCAATTGAAGGAGGAAACCATCTAGTTTTGCCTTGCGCATTATTTCGGAAAGCTTGCGAAAAGCGCGCGGCCGCCATCATAGGTCAATTCAATGTACCGATTCTACCCTTTCTAATGCTTCATCCGTGCAACGGCTTACGACCCTATACCCTTTGGAATTAGGATGGCTGTCATACCTGTGAAAGCCATAACTTGGAATATTGCACCACTTAAAATCAATATTATTTTTCTTTAGAAAACCTATTAGAGTGCGCGCACTGTAATCCTCATTAAAATTACTCGAATTTAAATTTTTCTGTGAAAGGACGTTCACATACAAATTACCATTAACGGACTTATCCAATGCAAGCAAAGCATTTTGGTTTAACCTAATTTGATGATCCCATAAGCGTTCTATTAGATATGTATAGATATCTGAAATAACCAGTGATTTTTTTAAAAATTGTTTTAGTGAATAGAGATCAAGATTGCTGTAATTGGAACCTACTAGTCGTTCCATTACTGCTAATTTTATATCTTTTTGGTCCTCATATATATTAAAGTCAAAGCCTTGAAAACCAAAATTATAATTACAAGACGAGTTATATAAACAATCTAGCTCTCGTTCTTTAAATAACCAAACACTCCTCACCATATCAGCTGGGATTATGTTGACCACTATTCCTTTCACATCTAATTTAAAATCTTTGGTGATAGCGGTCGCTAGATTTTCCCATTGCTGTGGCCCGGTACCTAGAATTCCCAAGTTAACTAATTTAGATCCAGAAATATTAATGGACGCCTCAAAATCGTAAAACCAAGGTGAAGCCCCTTGACCCTCAGTAAATGAATCTCCGACTATAAAAAAAACAGATTCGTATAGGGATAAATTATTTAACATGACTAGTCCTGCGTTGTTTGTCTTTATGAGGTAATCATATTCAATAACTATGTCGTCAATTGAATCTATCTGTGCTTTTGAGTATAGAGTAACGCTACGGATTTCTTCGTTTGGGTGGTATAGAAAATATCCATCTTGATTTTTAAAGTTATTCCCCAAATCAAACAACATGGTTCTATTCACATAGCTGTTCGTACTGGAGGTTCCTTTAATTTGACGATATGAATATTCTACTATAATAAAAGCGATTATCGATGAGATACTTATGGCAGCAATCGAAGCCGAAAGCTTGATCAATCTCAGAACATTATTCATGCCTTCTTACCTTTCTTGGGTTCCCACTTCATAAAGCGGTTGGCTTTGGAGGGATAATCTCTTCTATCCCGAAGAAATCGGTCGTTCACATACTGAATTTGAGATTCTTCAAAGCCGGAGACTCTATTCTTCGGTGAAAAGCTCATACCAAGCGCGAAGAGCGCTGAGGCCGAGGTGTCTTAAAGACTCAGGTGATCTGAATGATGCTAAAGACTACTTTTGCGTATTTCTTCAATAATCATATCACGGATTAATTCACCAAGTAGTTTGGATCCATTTTTGCCGAAGTGAACAGGGTCTAGAAAAGTGCCTGGTCGATCATGTAACGCCGATGACAGATCGATACAATTGAAACAACCATCAATAATACGTCTGTATCCCTCTGTTCTTATTCTTTCATTGAGTGGAAATTTAGCAGACCACTCAGAAATGATACGCAAATGTTGAGTCAGAGTGGAGCCGTATACTTGAGGCTGAATAATGAAAATGCATCTAATTTCATATTTATCACAAAGAGCCTCTGTTACAGACCTGTCTCGCAAGTAAGTGGACGATGCCTCGCTCACTGCCTGGGAACTATAGGCAACATTCTTAACATCTCTAGCACTTTTGTAAATTCCAGTATGCAGAAGGGCTAATTCAAAAAAGCTGCTGAATTCAATAGCTTTGTCAATAACTAATCTTAACGGATGATGCATTCTAACAGTGCCGGTGGCTGTCCAATAAAAATCATCGTAAGGATTTCCGTTATAAAGAAGCGAGTTAAACTCGTTATACCCATCAAAAAAAATTACCAAATCTGGTTCAAGTGGTATAACCTCGCGTTGAAAGCGGATCGACATATTCTTATGCCTTGCGCCAGATTCTGCTAGATTTATGCTACGAACGCCGTCGAGTTCAGATGTAGAGAAATATTCTACAGTTGTAAGATAATTTGGTGCCTCAGCGTTAACCATGGCCGATCCACCCATAAAAACTACATTATAAGTTTGATTAGAGAAAAAGCTTTTTGCGCAATGGTGATTCAGTTTTTTATTATTGAACCCCCACCACTGATTCCAATTAAACGAATCATAAAGTAAAATACACGACGCTCCGTTAGCCTCCGCTATGAAGGGTAGGGTGGTGTCGAGTTCTAAATCAGTATAATCAGAAAAATCTCTTGTCGATGGAGCACCATTCCTCAAATATAAGCTTGATGAAAATTCCAAACCTAAAATAGTTATCAAAATTGGAATCAATCCCTTAAATCCTGACATAATCCAACTCATAGCGTTCCTCAAGATGCTCTTTGATAGCCTAGTTTTGCTGCTTACTACAGGCACGTAGCGACTCAGTGCAATTCAATAGTTTACGCAATCCTCTGTTGCACATTGCAAGACGAAGAATGTGCTAAAAAATCATGCACCTCGTTGGTGGGCTTTGCCCGGTTTCATAAATCCAATGCTGAACTTCTGGCCGGGTATTTGAGAATTCGAAGAGCGCCCGTCACCTCGGGTCTGAATCAATGTTTTACTTGGGCCAACGGAATCAATCTGTCTCTCATAACTTTCGTAAACCAGTACAGGCCAATCAAACCAAATAGAGCAAGAGTTGTCGAGTGAATGTTTGGTATGATGCACCGATGGAGAGTCTGTGTAGGGGTTAGAAGATCGTCGGGCTTCCATCATGCTGTTACGTGCCTATTGGTATGGCTCGCGAGGTGCTGCGGAAAATGCCTGGTTTCGGCTACCCTGAACGCGGTAACTCCTTCGAACCGCTAGCCCGTTGAAATAGGATCCCGAGCTTGGCCAACGTTTGAAATTAAATTTAAAAACTCGATTTACCAATAGTTGTTGGGGTAACATCTATCGATTATCACCGTTAGGTGTGTTGACCCTAAAATACTGGGGTATTATCCATGAAGCGACTGGTCGCGAGCTGATGAAGAAAAAAAAAGTAGTTACGATAATCATCACTAATTATAACCGAGGCAAGTTCATTGATCGCGCTATCCGATCTTGTTTAGAACAGATCATATTTTCTAAGTTGGACATCGAACTGATCGTTGTAGATGATGGATCGACTGACGAATCCTTAAATATTCTCGAGATGTTTGAAACTGAAATTATCCTGATCGCTCACGAGAAGAATAAAGGAGTCGCTGCGGCTGCTAATTCAGGACTTCGAGCGGCAACTGGAGATTATATTACTCGGTTGGATGCGGATGATTTCTTTAATAAACTTAATATATTTGTTCTATCGCAGATTCTTGATGAAAATCCTGGCATCGGATTTGTTTACACTGATCACATTCGGGTAGATGAGCGTGGTTACAAACAAGAAAAGGTATGTCTTGATAGTGAGGAGCAGCTATATGAGCACGGTGCCGGTGTAATGTTCCGAAGAGAGATATTTGACAATGTCGGAATGTATGACGAGGGACTAACCAACTGTGAGGATTACGATCTTCTGGCAAGGGTTCGTCGACAATACAAAGGCTTCTATCTGCCCCTCCCCCTATACCGGTACCACATACACGGAGAAAATATCTCCTTAAAAAAAGATAGGGATAGTTTTAAGAGTTTGGTGAGGTCGCGTTATGAACTTTAATATTGGTAAAGTTGAGTTTAATGGTAAAAATACGGTAATCATTGCTGAAGCGGGTGTTAATCACCTCGGGCGGATGGATTATGCAGAAGAATTGATTAAAACTGCCAAGAGAGGCGGGGCGGATATTATTAAATTCCAAACCTACAAGGCTTCCAAGCTAACGGTCAAAAACGCCCCTCGCTTTTGGGATTGGGAGGGTGAAGTAAATCAAGATGGTAGCCAGTATGACTCCTACGCCCGTCTAGACTCATTCGGCAAAGAGGAATATATGCAGCTGTCGCAACTGTGCGACAGTTACGATATCGGATTTTTGTCTACCCCTTTTGACAACGAATCGGCGGACATGCTGGTTGATTTGGGTATGCAAGGGTTCAAAGTCGCCTCATGTGATATTACTAATATCCCGTTTCTAAGACACATCGCGAAATACCAGCTTCCGATTTTACTCTCTACTGGCGCCTCGAATCTTGAGGAGATTGCTGTTGCAGTGGAGGCCATTGAGGCTGAAGGTTGCGAGAGGATTGGCCTGATGCATTGCACGCTCTGTTACCCTACCAATCCGGAAGATGCTAACTTGCTGGCTATTGAGTCGATCAAACAGAAATTTCCTAAATATCTAATCGGGCTCTCTGATCATACCCTTGGAACCATCGTCCCTGCTGCGTCAATACTTTACGGCGTGAGCTTTATTGAGAAGCACTATACTTTCGATAAAACCCTGCCGTACAGTGCAGACCACTGGTTATCGCTCGATGAGGCAGAGCTGTGTCAACTAGTCAAGGATGTCCGTATCCTAGAGAAAGCGTTGGGTAGCCCTGTTAAAGAGAAAAAGCCTTGTGAAGATGCTACTTTCAAATTTGCCCGCCGCAGCCTGGTGGCTAGTCGCGATATTCAGAAAGGCGCGAAAATAGTTGCCGAGGATCTGGCCCTAAAGCGTCCTGGCACGGGGTTAGCTCCGGCGTATATGCAGCAGATAATTGGTAAGACTGCGTTGGTCGATGTCGAAGAGGACTCTCTTATTTCGCTAGATTTGTTTGAGTAATGGCTCGGGCATACAGCGACCTCGTCGCTTGCATAGTTGGTTACGGATCCATCGGAAGAAGACATGCTCGGAACTTAAAGAAGTTGGGCGTGCACGTTGTCGTTTACCGCACAGGATTGGCTCACCCCGATACCCCTGAGTATGATGATTCTCTCGAGTTTTATTACGACTTCGATGATGTATTGGCTCTTGATCCTGACGCAATTTTCGTTTGTAATCCAACGAGTTTTCATGCAGAGTTTATAAGCAAAGCAATCGATAATCATATCGATTTTTTTGTGGAAAAGCCTGCTAGTCACCAGTATTCAGGTATGAGCGCCTTGGTTATAGCTGCGCGAGACGCAGGTCTAGTAACGAGCATGGGTTATATGATGCGCTACGATCCATGCCTGGCGAAGTTGAAAGATCTTTTACAGAACAATGCTGTCGGGAATGTGTCCACTGCTATCATGGAATGGGGTACCCACTTGCCCAGTTGGCATTGGTGGGAAGACTACTCAAAAAGCTATGTGGCACTTAAAAAACTTGGAGGGGGTATTGTTCTGACCTGTTCGCATGAAGTGGACCTGGCCAGATACCTGTTTGGCGAAATATCTGCGTTGCACGCAGAAGGAGGGCGCGCGTCCAACCTGGATATTGAAGTCGAAGACCATGTTGATATTCTCTCTAAGCACGAAAGTGGTGTGACTTCTTTCCTGCATATCGATTGGTTTCAGAGGAAAGAAAGGAGATATATTCATGTTATCGGCGACAGTGGAAGGTTAGAGTGGGATTTTGTCAAAAACAATCTCAAGGTATATGACTTTGCGAACTCTGAAGAACGGGTGCTTGAGAAAGGTCTAGAAGTCAATAGCTTGTATGAGGCTAATATCAAAGATTTTTTAGATTCCGTATTGGATCGATCCCCCACTAAATGCGATTTCGAGGAAGGTGTTAAGACATTGAATGCTTGTCATAGAATTTTAAACATAATTACGAGAACTAGATAGTTGTCTACTGAATACGAAAACACATTGTTTTCGATGGCTGGTAAAGTAGTGGTCATTGTTGGGGGCCTAGGGCAGATCGGCATCAATACGGTGGCAATCATGTTGGAAGCAGGAGCCAAAGTTGCGGTTGTTGATATTATTAGCAGGCAGGACTATGACCTACCTGAATCTATGGCAGGCTACAGTGATAAAAAAATGCTCGCTTTCTTTAAAACCGACATTACCAATGAATCGCAGGTTCGGCGTGCCGCTGAGCTTGTCGTTAGGTTGTTTGGGAGTATCGATGTTCTGATAAACCACGGGCACTATAAGGGTGATCCGCTTCAGCTCAGGCCCCACAGCCCCTTCTTTGCCCCAGTCGAAGATTATCCTTTCGAAATCTGGAAGGAAACCATCGATGTCAATCTAAATGGCTTGTTTCTGGTGAGTAAGATCTTCGGGAAGCTGATGGTTGAACAAAAGAGAGGGGTGATCATCAATACCTCTTCGACTTATGGGATCGTGAGTGCACGTCAGACGATTTACGGAGATTCTGGTATCAATAGTCCTATTTCATACGCAGCAACTAAGGCAGCTATATTGAATTTTTCAAGATATTTAGCGACCCACTGGGCAGGGTACAACATACGCGTGAATACCATCTCTCCTGGTGGCGTTAGAAATGCTAATCAGTCCGATGAGTTTGTCGAAAAATACTCCGATATGACGCCGCTGAACCGGATGGCCGCGCCGACGGAATATCAGGGGGCATTGCTCTTTCTGGCCTCAGATGCCTCATCTTATATGACTGGTGCGAACCTGGTCGTAGATGGCGGGTGGACTGCTTGGTAACAATCGCGTAGTAGCAGAAGCGAAGATGCTGGTTATTCTCCAAGGGCGCTTAAAATCCACAAGGCTTCCCTGTAAAGGCTTTTTTAATTTCTTCGGCCAAACGATATGGGAGCGGATGTGTGATATTGCCAGGGAAATCGATTTTGCTGAAAAAGTTGTATTTGCGACAGGTGATATTCCTGAAAACTACTTGGCGAAGCCACTGGTTGAAGCAAAGGGTGTGGAATACTTCGCGGGGAGCGAGGAAGATGTACTAGCAAGATTTTGCGATGTTATTCGTTTGTATCCCACTGAGTATATTATTCGCATCACATGCGATAATTATCTTGTTCAGCCTGAATTAATTGAAGATCTTTATCGTTTAGTAAGGAATCACGATGCCGACTACGGATATATATCGCCTTTGTCCCATTACTGCGGAGAAATTGTCAGGTCAGAGCTTCTGATTGATAACCTTTATGGTGGGAGTGCTTCGCAAATGACGCGTGAGCATGTTACCTGGGATGTCCGCAATAGCTACAAAACGAAAATAGTGTCGCTTCCTGGTACGTACAAACGGTTAAACCACGTAGACAGTTTGACACTGGATAACGTCAATGATTTCGTCATAATGAAATATCTCGAGCAGACGCGACCTGATTTGGAGCCTGTCCGCTGTTTGCAAGCTCTGAAAACTCTCAGAGAGATGGACCGCTCGTGCATCCTCAGGTCTTTAAGTGACCTCTAAATATCTCCTGTAACCAAGACATGATGTGCCGCCAAATCAGCCTTGATTACCGGAGACTGATTGTCCTTGGTTGTAATGCTTAAATCACTGGCTTCCCACATCAGTTGGTTTAGTGCTTCACGTGTGTCAGCGTGTTCGAGAAACGCGAGGTCTACTTGGCTCATCGGAAACTCAACCCAGTCAACAATCGGTTAACGATTTCATCAATCGATTCGTGCTCGGTGTGAATGTGCACATCGGGATTGATGGGTGCCTCATAGGGGCTCCCGATGCCGGTGAAGTTTGGAATTTCTCCGCGTCGTGCTTTTTGATACAAACCTTTGGGGTCTCGAGCCTCAGCGATTTCCAGGGGTGTATCGACAAATATTTCAAAAAACTCGTCCTGCTCGAATAACTCACGCACCATATCCCGTTCGGCTCGGAACGGTGAGATAAAGGCGGTCAGCACCACGATCCCAGCGTCCACCATCAGCTTTGCGACTTCGCCGATCCGACGGATGTTTTCAACGCGGTCTGCGTCTGTAAAACCGAGGTCGCTGTTCAATCCATGACGCACATTGTCA
>Ga0209654_1001499_pt1 | contig 18406 bp, 16 predicted proteins | sample SaaInl1SG_22_DNA_FD_184646 | JGI IMG/M metagenome (GOLD analysis project Ga0209654, IMG submission 184646) | Marine microbial communities from expanding oxygen minimum zones in the Saanich Inlet - ESP_161SG_22_DNA (SPAdes) (version 2) | ecosystem: Environmental > Aquatic > Marine > Intertidal... | reverse complement strand
GGTCATTTTTATAGTCCAATCGTTGATACAAAATCACTAAAATCATTTGAAAACGTTCCTATCACAATACCTGGTATTGATATCTCTCTTGTCAAGCATGAGCAATTATTTAGTAACTTTTTACCCCATATAAAAAAAAATAAATTTTATCAAAATCAAAAAATTGGAAGAAGGTATTTTTTGAATAATCCAAGTTTTGGCATTGCAGATGCATGTATTTACAATGCCTTTTTGAAAGAATTTTTGCCTAATAGGATAATTGAAGTTGGCTCAGGTTATTCCTCAGCACTTCTTCTTGACACGCTGGATGAGTTAAACACTAAAATAGATGTAACTTTTATAGAACCATACCCCGATGACCTTTTTAAAATTCTTACGAATGACGATAAATCCTTAGTAAAAATATTACAAAAACCTGTTCAAGATGTTCCATTATCAACCTTTCAGCACCTTGAGAAGGGCGATTTGCTCTTTATTGATTCTACACATATCTTAAAAACCAATTCAGATGTGTTGTATGAGTTAACTGAAATTTTACCTTCATTAAAAAAAGGTGTTTTTGTTCATTTTCATGATATTTTTTGGCCTTTTGAATACCCCCATAATTGGCTTGTTAATGACAATAGATCATGGAACGAACTATATGCTTTGAGAATTTTTTTAATGAATCAGAAAGATTATGAAATTGTTTTCATGAATTCTTATGCTGGCTATTTTCTTAATACAAATAAACAGAATCCGTTCCCCTTCGATAAAAATAGGGGCTGGGGAGGAAGTGTGTACCTTCGAAAAATAAAATAGATCATAATGTTACAAAAATTAAAATACATTTTTTTACTTACTTTAAATAATATCTATTTAATTTTTAAACATCGAACTTTTTATGTTTTTTTTGATAAAAAATTTTTGAAAAATAAACTCAAAACAGTTAAAAAAATACTCATAAATAATAAGATACCCGTTTCAGCGCCAATACTAGAAAATAAATATCTAAGGTTTACAAAAAGTTATTTAGATCAATCCAAAGATTTATATCCAATTGAAAACACACCTTTAATTTCTATACTAGCCGTTAGTTTTAATTCAGAAAATGTTTTTGATAATTTTTTTTCTGGATTAAGTATTCAGGATTATAAAAATTTCGAACTTATAATTGTAGATAATAATTCTACTGATAATTCATTAGCAAAAATTAGAGCATTATCTAAAAGGTTTAAGATTAAGACTCAGATTATACCTATGAATTTTAACGCAGGATTTTCTGAAGGTATTAATATTGCATCCAATTATGCAAATTCTAATTTGATTCTCATATCGAACATTGATGTCTACCCTAAAAAAGAATGGATTAGTGAGTTGATTAATACCCTAAAATTTAATCAAAAGGCTGCTGCTGTTTGCTCTAAAGTTATCTTAGCAAAAAAGTTTGTTAAACTAAAAATTACATCTAAACATCCATTTTCAATATCAAATGGTGCGAGCTGTGAACAATTAAATAATTTTTTGGTTGTTTCAGGCGATAAAGGATCCCGTAAAATCAAGTCAGTAGTTAATTTTTTTTCTAATGAAATTTGTGTGAATGTTCCTATTTGTAATAATAATATTTTTATTAAGTTTTTTAAATCAATTAAAGAGCAGAAACATACCATTTACGTTTATCACATCAATGGAAATAAAATTAAAATTGTGTCCAACGATGAAGAATTTGATTATTGTCCCCAAAATAAACAAGTTTTTTCAGTTATTAATAATGCAGGATCAGATTATACTATTGATGGCGGTACAACTGATATTGGCTTTTTGCAACTAGATGAGGGGCAGTACGATACTCCAAAAAAAATCAGACTTTTTTGTGGGTGCTCAGTATTGCTTCGTAGGGATTATTTTTTAGAAAGAGAAGTTTTCATTGGTGAGTTTTTTGGGTATTTTGAAGATTCTGAGTTATCTCAGTATTTGCTAAGCCAAGGTTATGACTTGCTATACAATCCAAAATCAATAATTGAGCATGAGCATAGTTTCAGTTTTTCAGATTTATCAATATTAAGAAAATATTTGATCAAAAGAAATTTTTTTATTTTTAAGTTTATGAATCCTAATAACTTAAAGTTCAATGGAAGTAAATTAAAAAAAATAAAAAATTTTTATCGATCCCAATTATTTAAAGATTTGAAAATTTTTTATCCAAAAATTTCAAAATTAATTAAAAAATACGATCAAGCTTTGTTGGATCGTTTTCAATCTTATCAGACACTTATACCCAGAAGAAAGATATTAGGCATATACAATAGTTATTGGAATACTATGGGTGGCGGTGAGAATCATGCGTTATCTTTATTAATTTTTATTGCTTCAGTTGAGAATTTTGATGAAATCCATTTGATATCCGAAACCGATTTTTCTTTTCAAGAGCTTGAAAGAAGATTTAATCTTAATTTAGATAAATTTAAAAAAAAGGTTATTACAAATTTTACATCAAGTCACACAAGCATTTACCATACATTTATTAATTCAACTTTTTGCTCAAATCTTGAAAGTTTTGCATATGCAAAGTCTTACTACATAGTTAGCTTCCCTCACATCAGTTATTCAAAAAAACTTTTTAATAATTATATATTTTTATTTAATTCTGGATATACGCTTAAGTGGAGTCATAAATTTTGGGGCCATGAATATGAAAGCGCATTAGTTTTACCTTTGCTCGGCATGAGTCCGGTTCATATTGATTTTAATAAGAATAAATTTGGATGTCTTTTAGTTGGAAGATATTTTGATGGGGTGGGCCATAAAAAAAATCATAATTTAGCGATTCAGGCATTCAAAAATGTTAACTCTGAAGCCACAAAAAAAATTCATTTAACTATCGTAGGATCCCTAGATAAGACTTATCAAAATTATTTTAATGGTTTAGTTAAATTAAGAAATTCAAATAAAGAAATCACTCTTTTGAAAAATATTGACTCTAGTCATTTACATAAAATCTATAAAAACTCACGTTTTATACTATCACTTACAGGTATGGATGCGGATGAAGACAATGAGCCTCAAAATTTAGAGCATTTTGGTATGACTATAATTGAAGGCATGCTTAATGGCTGTATACCTATTGTTTATTCTAAAGGAGGACCTTCAGAAACTGTTAGATCTACTAAAGTAGGTTTTATGTTTTCATCCTTAGATGAGTTAACTAATATTTTGAATCAATTGCAATCTTATAAAGAAGATATACTTAATAATTTATCTCGAAAATCTGTTATTGAAGCAAACAATTTAATTAAAAAAAATAAAAAAAATTTTACAAACTTTATAAAGAACTAGTTAATGAATATATTTCTAAAGAAAAACTTTTTATTAAATAAAGATTTTTATTTTTTATTATTTTTTCTGGTATCAATCACATTGATATTATTCATTTTCTCCACAAGGTATGAATCTACAGACGGTCTTAGACTTTTCCTGACAGCGGCTTCTCTAAATGATTTTAGCATTCAAGCATATTCAAATATATTACCAATGCATGAGTTTCTTACAAATCCAGTAAATGGCAATACTTATAACAAGGGACCTATTGGCTATGCTTTTTTCATTTTTCCTTTTTATACCTTTTTTTCACTATTTTTTTCTGGAGAAAATTCTGAAGTTTTGAGACATCTTGTCCCAAAATTTGCAAATGCTTTTTATTTATCATTAATCTTATTTTATATTTATAAAATATGCTCTTTTTACAGAATTGGAATTAGAAATAGTTATCTTTGTGTTATTTTTATTACCTTTTCAACACCATTAATTTTTTATTCTGGCTCTGATCTATCTGAAATTGTTCAAGCTCTTCTAATATTGTGTATATATTATTATTTTTTTTATTGTCGTAAATTTGCTTTAGCTTTTATATTACTTTTTAGCCTGGTGCTCGTTAAGCCAATATATATATTAATATTTCCCATCTTATTATGTTTTATATTTAATAATCTTTTAAATATGAATGAAAACTCAAAGGTATATCTTTTAAATCTAATTTATGGTGTTTTGCTTGCCGTTCTTTCTGTTGCCACAATTCTTTTCATTAATTATATTAAAACTAATAATTTTTTAAATTTTGGTGATGGAGTAGCTTTTGATAACCCAGTTCATTATGGAGTATATTCTTTGTTATTTAGTTTTGGTAAAGGGTTGTTTTTTTACGCTCCTTTAATGATTGTTAGCTTCTTTTTTCTATTTAGAGATATTATTAAAAACCCAAAAAATGAAATGCATTTCATTTTTATTTTAATTGTTTTCATTGTATTTTTAATAATGTATTCTAAGTATCATTTTTGGCATGGTGATTGGGCTTGGGGACCTCGGTATTTAGTTCCTTTTTTACCATTACTTTCTATACCGATGGTTAAGTACTTTGCACAATTAAAAAAAATAACAATTTATAGTCTTTTTGTATTTGGCTTTATTGTTAATTCCTCTTCGATTTACATAAATCCCTGTAATTACTTATCTCTTTATTTTATACAAATTAAAGACACTAAGAGTTTTGATGAGCAGATTCAGTTTCATAAACATAACCGAATCTATTATGATTTTCATGCAAGTCCTGTTATTATTTTGCCATTACTATCGATTAACAAGGTAATTTCTAAAAAGTTGAATTCAAGACCTCTTAATTATGATTATTTAGACTCTAATTTTATAAACATTGATACAACAACATACGGAAATAATAGTTTTTATAAGAAGTTAAAGAAATCTTTTAGAATAAAAGTATTGCTTTTACTTTTCTTGAGTGTTTTTGGATTATTTTTTATTTCAAGAAAAAACAGATTAAGTGATGATAAATAAAATTCCTAACTTGGCTGTATTTGATTTTGATGGCACCATAACGAATGTTGATACATTTAACGATATTATTCTTTTAAATTTTGGCAGGATTAAATTTTACTTATTTTGTTTTTTAATATCACCAATAATTTTTTTGTATAAATTAAGCATATTGAAAAATGATGTACCGAAGAAAATTTTATTTAAGTATTTTTTTGGAGGCATGAATGTATCTAAGTTTAAAAAAATTTGTGACCATTACCAGATAAGGCTTGCAATGCAAGTTAAAAAAGATGCTTTAGTTAAAATAAAATATCATCAATCTAAAAATGACACTGTCATCATCAATAGCGCCTCAATATTTAATTGGATTTATCCTTGGGCATCTAACCATAAAATTCATCATATCTTGGCTACCGAGATTGAAATTAAAAACAATGTTGTGACTGGAAATTTTTCTACCCCTTGCTGTTACGGTGCTGAGAAAGTAAATCGACTACTACATAAATTTTCTTCAATAAAGTTTGATAAAATTTATGCTTACGGGGATTCGAGAGGGGATAAGCAACTACTCAAATTTTCTGATTTTCCTAACTATAAGGCTTTTAAGGGTTAATGGATAAAACAAAAAGAACGGTTATTGTTTCTGATGGGCTATGGAGAAAAAGTTTAAGTGCTATCAGATCACTCGGTAAAGCTAACTTCAAAGTTATTGTCCTTGGAGATTCATTTTTTACAACCGGCTTCTGGAGCCGTTATACTTCAGCATTCAAAATAATTCCATCAGTAAAAACAAATAGCACCAAGTTTAACAATTTATTAGTTAATCTGCTCAAATCATTACCTTTTCCTTCGCGACCAATTTTTTTTCCAATGGAAGATGATACTTTAAATTGGCTATCAATTAACAGAGAATTTTATTCAAAATATATGGACTTTGCCATTCCGCCACATAAAAGTCTACTTGTCGCTCAAGACAAATTTAAAACGATGCGGCTTGCATCAAGTTTAAAGATTCCAACACCTAAAACTTTTTCTTTCCGTGGTGTAAAAACATTTAAATCAAAACTCGAGGAAATTACTTCATCTGGACAATTGAAAAAATATATTATCAAGCCTAAATCAGGAACTGGATCTGCTGGAATAGTCTATTTAAATTCTCAATTAAATATCAACTGGGATGAGCATTGGAATAGTTATGGCTCCTTGCTTATACAAGAAAAAATACCTACTGATGGCAGAGCTGTTGGTGTATCTTTTTTAATTGCTAATGGAAAGAGAGTCATTGCTTCATTTGTGCACGAAAGAATTAAACAATATCCAAATTCCGGCGGACCGAGCACTCAGAGAATATCTATCAAACATAAAGAATTGGTAGCTCGTTCTGAAAAACTATTAACCGCTCTGAATTGGCATGGTGTTGCAATGGTCGAATGGAAGCAGGATTTGAATAATGGAGAATTTAAGTTAATGGAAATAAACCCAAGGTTTTGGGGAAGCCTTGAGCTGGCTGTTCGTTCTGGAGTGAATTTTCCTTTGCTTTATGCAAAATGTTCAATTGGCGAGAGTATTAATGAGGTACAAAACTACAGTTACGGAACAAAATGCAGATGGTTAATTCCTGGTGATATTTTAAGGTATCTCACTTCAAAGAAAGAGGATAGAGAAAAGTTAAAAGATTTTTTATCGGGGTTGCCAAAAGATTCAGAGGAATGGGACATGAAAGATATAAGGGGAACAATTTCAAGTATTATTTGCCCTGCTTTTTTAGCCATGAATTATAAATATTGGAAATATTTATTTAGGAAATGATGAATTCATTATTTTTTTTCTCCCACCAGGACGATGAATTTGGTGTGTATCAATCTATTTTAAATGAGGTTGAAAGTAATACCAATGTATTAATATATTATTTCACAACTGGCGCTTTATCTGGCTCTGATACTCTTTCACTAAAAAGGAATTTAGAATCTGTTAAGGTTTTAAAAAATCTTGGTGTTCATGAAAAAAATATATTTTTTGTTGGCTCTCTACTGAAAATCAACGATCAAGAGATTGTATTTAGAATGGCTGATGCGTACAAATGGTTAAGTGAAAACATAAAAAATATTAAAAATATAAAAAATATTTATGTTCATTCATACGAAGGGGGGCATATTGACCATGACTCTCTTCATTTGATTATTAGTCAATTTTTTAAAAATAATGGTATGTTGCATCAAGTTTATCAATTCTCACTTTATCATTCAAAAAGCTGTCCTAAATTATTTTTTAAGGCATTAAACCCATTGGCTGAAAATGGAAAAGTTAAAATTAGTAAAATTAAATTTATTAATAGATTTTATTTTCTTTCTTTAGTCCTAAACTATAGGTCACAATTTTTAACGTTTTTCGCTTTGTTTCCATATATAGCCTATGAATATTGTTTTCATGGAAGAGAAAAGTTGCAAAAAGTAAATATAATTCGTTTTCCTGAAAAGCCCTATAATGGGGCTATGTTTTATGAAAAAAGAGCAATATTGTCATGGGAAATTTTTAAACAGGAATCTTTAGGCTTTATGAAATTTTTAGAACAACACAACTAAATAAAAGAGTTTATTGATTAGTTTGTTATCCTTAATAATATATAATATTTTAATATGAAAATGAATAAAATAGTCATCCTAGATGTTTACAGGAAATCTCCATATCGTATCTCAAAAGATACCTGTGGCGGTTATGGTACAGAGAATGATTTTGGAAAAGGCTTGCCAGCTTTTTTATTGTCCCGGTTAGCTAAATTTTCATTGTTTTGGCCACCTTTAGCTGCATTAAATCTTCTTAGTGAGTTTTTAAATAACAATCAATTTGATTCGATCTATTCTCAGGATCCAAATATAATTGATAGTTCTGTTGATTTTGTTTTTGTTTCTACGTCAATAGTCTGTTGTGATTATGAGCTTAAAACAACAAAAGAATTAATAAAAAAATTTCCAAATATTAAATTTTTTGCTTTTGGCTCTTTCTCAAAATTTTATGAGGAACGATATAGAGAGATAGGCGTTTGCGTAATTGATGGTGAGCCTGAGTTTCTCTTCCAAAATTATAATATTGATCAAAAAAATCTAAATCTATTTCATGCTAATGGAACTGTAAGCTCTCCAAAGAAAAATCCAAATAACCTTTCATTGCCTCTGTGGGTTAATCAAAACTCAGCAAGCACCAAAAATTTCTTATTTGGGTATAGAGATGGATACTATCCAATAATTGCTACAAGAGGATGCCCCTACAGTTGTTATGAGTATTGTGTTTATCCATTGCAACAAGGCAGGGTGGTTAATGCTGCAAGCCCAGAAAAGATTATTGACGATGTTAATTTTATTAATCAAAAAACACGTGCAAAAAATTTCGTATTTAGGGATCCGGTTTTTTCTATAAATAAAAAATATACCTTTGATCTTTTGAATGCATTTGCTAACAAAGGTTTTGATAAATACTCTTTTACTGTAGAGACTCACCTCAATAATATCAATGAAGAATTAGCTATTGCATTTTATAATTCAGGTGTGAAATGGGTTAAATTTGGGATTGAGTCTGCAGATATGGAGGTTAAAAAAAATGTGCATCGATATACATTGGATAATGATGAGCAAAAGCAAAGAGTTAATATTTGTAAAAAAAATAAACTAAAAACCGTTGCCATGTACATCCTATGTCAGCCAGAAGATAATTTCGACACACACAAAACTACGATTGATTATTCTAAGTACCTAGAAACAGATTTAGCTCAATTTAGCTTGTTTACCCCTTATCCAGGCACTCCATTTTATGAAAAAAATCAAGAAATTATTAATGAAGATGATTTTGAAAAATTCAATCAGTATAATTTAGTTTTTAAGCACAAGATTTTTAATAATGAAGATGCAAAGAAAGAACTTGGTATAGCTTATAAAGAATATTATCTAAATAAAATTTTAAATTATGCAAAGTTCAGATAATTATTTTTTCTTTGGAGCAAGTTCAGTTTTAGCGCAATCTCTTATAAAAAAAATAATAATTAATGAACCAAATTCTTCTTTTTATTTGTTTTCCAAACATGTAGATAAAATCTCAATATCCGCTAATAAGAATATAGAAATTTTTTCATATAAATCAACACAGAATGTTATTAAGATAATTGATGGTATAGACTTAAGGAATACAAAATTTTTTTTCCTCCAGTCTCTTCCTGAGGAATTTGTACATAAGTATGACTTATATGAATACTTTAATGTAAATACATTTTCACAAATTGAGTTGATGGATTATATTAAAAGTAAGGACAGTCTCTCTAAAATATTTTATATAAGTTCAATTTTGAGTGGATATTGGTATTCAAAAAAATATTTTTATTCAACCTCTAAAAACATAGTTGAGGAATACATTAAAACCAATAAATATCATAATTGCTATATTTTAAAGCTACCCCCATTTAAAAGTAATCTCTTCTCAAAATCATCTAATAGAATTTTTACTTTTAAGGCAACCACAATTGCTGAATTTATTTTTAAAATTATTAAAAGCTCAAGTCATTCAAGAGATTCAAAGACTTATTACATCCCAAGTCTTTTTAGGCTCGTGGTTTATTTTCTCAATCTCTTTTTTGCAATAATCAAGTTTTAATGAAAAAAATTTATAAAAATACATGCAATCATTATTTTCATGTTTCATTATTTTCTTTCATCTTAATTAGCACCTCTCTTTTTTATCCAATCTTTGATGTAAATTTTGATTTTAATAACTTTCTTTTCTTTGATGGGTTTGATTCTAAGCTTTCGTTGTGGATATATGAAAGAAACTTTCAAAATATTTTTATAGAGAATGATATTTTAAATTTTTGGAATGGTAGGCAGTTTTTTCCAAGTGAATTTAATTTAGCTTATTCGAATTCAATTATTGCTGCACAGATATTTTATGCTCCATTTAGATTAATAGGGTTTAACCCGTTTACTTCTCTCTTACTCACCTTTAACGCTGTAATCTTTATGTCAATTCTGCTTTTTAATAGGGAGTTGAGTTTTTTAAAAATTGAATCCAACTTTGAAAGACTTTTTCTTGTAATTTTTGTTTTCTTTTGTCCAATGTTTACTAACTTTTTATTTCATTATTATATTTATGGTTTTTTTATGTATCCTGTTTTCTTTTTGGTGTATTTTCGTTATCTAAACAGTCCTGACAATAAATTATTACTATACCTCGCTTTAATTTTTATCTTCATTTCTTCATTTGCAACTTATTTTGTCGTAATGGGTGGGGTGCTAATGCTTTTTTTAATATTTTCTACATATCAAAAAAATTATATTTTTTACAAAAACCTGTTTTACAGTTTTTTTAACAAACCTTTTTTACTGGCTGTAATTTTAATTTTATTATTTTCATTTGTTTATTTTCAGCTTTTGCCATATTTGGTTATTTTCGGTTCCGATTCACCCGATATTAAGGATGCGATGCCATTTTCATTGTCATTGAGATCTTTTTTTGATCCTTCTGTTTTATCATTGATATATATACCCTTTCGAAGCTTCTTTGGATATTGGGAACAATCCATTTTTCCCGGGTTTTCGGTTTATGCAATTATTATTCTTGGTTTAATTGCTATTTATAGAGGAAAGTATGATTCAAAGTTACAAATCATGCTTCCTTACTTTTTTGTATTTCTGGTACTTGTTTTTATTTTATCACTTGGACCTTATCTAAAGCTTGGACATCATAAAATACCTATGCCATTCTTGTTTATTTCGAAAATTGTTCCTGGCTTTGAAAATATAAGAGCGCCTGGAAGATTTGCGATTTTTTTAACCTTACCACTCGCGTTTATTTCATTTCAATTTATATCTACAATTAAACATCATGTTATTAAAAATACTTTTATAACTTTTTGCGTATGTGTATTTTTATATGAAGGTGCAATTAATTCAAAAGTTTTCACTTTATACTTACCTGATCAAGATATCATTTATGAAACAAAAAATATGATTGAGCCAAATTCACCAACTATGATTTTACCTTTAGAGGGTAGCTCACATCTTGAATCAATAAATAATTTTATGTATCACCTTCATTACTCTTTAGTCAATAAGGGATGGATGGTTAGTGGTTATGGCGCTAAATTAAGCACAGACCTGTTGTCTTTTATCGAATTAGAAAGAGATCTGTTAACTAAAAAAATTACACAAGAAGAATTTTTATGCACTATCAAAAAAAGAGGAATTAAAAATATTTTTATTTTAGATAATAAATATAAATTTAATTTTGATAAAAAAGATAACTTTTGCAACTATAATTTGGTGTATTACAACTCAAATAATGTCACTATCTATAACAAATATTTATTAATTACTAACGAAAATTAATTATGAGAAAAAAGATTTTAATTACTGGCGGAGCAGGTTTCTTAGGAATTAACCTAGTGAATAAATTGATAACAGAAAATGATATTTATGTTGTTGATAATTTGTCATCAGGTAATATAAACAATATTTCTATTTTCAATGATCATCCTAATTTTAAATTTATTAATAATGATATATCTAAAGATTTTAATTTTAATTATCAAATAGATGAGATCTATAATCTAGCTTGCCCCGCATCCCCTCCCTTTTATCAAATGGACCCAATACAAACAATGAAAACATCTGTATTGGGCTCTTTTAATGTCCTTGATTTAGCTTTACGTAATGATGCTAAAATTTTACAAACTTCAACGAGTGAAATTTATGGCGATCCTCTTGAGCATCCTCAAAAGGAATCATATAAAGGTAATGTAAATCCAATAGGTATCCGGTCATGTTATGATGAAGGAAAAAGAGCCGCTGAATCTATTTTCTTCGACTATAATCGAATTCATAATACGAAAATTAAGGTTGTTAGGATATTTAACACTTATGGACCATATATGAATATTGATGATGGTCGCGTTGTAAGTAATTTTATTTGCCAAGCTCTGCTAAACAGGGATATTACAGTTTATGGAAATGGAAATCAAACTAGAAGTTTTTGTTTTGTTGACGATATGATCGATGGATTAGTAAAAATGATGAATACTAAAAATAGTGTTTTAGGACCTATTAATTTGGGAAATCCATACGAATTAACTATGTTGTCATTAGCACAGGAAGTAATAAAGTTAACAAAATCAAAATCAAAAATTATTTTTCAAGACTTACCTTCTGATGATCCAGTAAAAAGAAAACCAGACATATCTGCTGCAAAAGAAATTTTAAAATGGTCACCAAAAGTTAAATTTACTGATGGCTTAATTAGTTCGATTGATTACTTTAAAAACAAGTTGAAGGTATAGAAAAAAATGCTTTTAATTCTTACTCCACATTATCAGGATTATGATTCCTTAAGCATGTTGTTATCCAATCTCAAGAAAAATATCAACCGAAAGTTTAGAATGATTATTGTAGATGATGGATCTCTCAATAATAGTATTAATATTTCTAATTTAAGAACGAAAAATATTTCAGTAGATGTGTTATTTTTATTTAAAAATGTTGGTCATCAAAAAGCAATTTCAATAGGCCTAACTTATATTTATAAGAAATACGGTAAGTATAAACCTGACGTTCTAATCATGGACTCAGACGGTGAAGATACTCCGAAATCAACAAAATTGCTTTTAGATGGAAATCTTGATAAAAACTGTGACGTAGTAGTTGCCCGAAGAAAAAAAAGAAATGAAGCACTTTTTTTTAGGATCTATTATAAGATCTATATATTCATTTTTAAAATTTTGACTGGAAATAAAATAGATTTTGGAAATTTTTGCATACTTAAATTTTCAGCCCTGGAACGAATGATTTTCATTAAAGAATCACAAAGTCATTTTGCAGCATCTTTGATTTTATCAAAACTTCGTATTAAAGGCGTTAAAATTGATAGAGGTACCAGATATTTTGGTTCATCCAAAATGAATTTTAATTCTCTTGTTTACCATGGATTAAAAGCAATTATAGTTTTTTCTGATAATGTGCTTGTTCGAATAGGTATATTTTCCATATTTATGGTATGTATTCTCTTTGTTGGTTTTATTATCTCTATTCTGTTAAAACTTTATGGATTAACACCCCCTGGATGGCTGACATCCAGTATAGGTATATTATTAATTCTTTTATTGCAGACTATTGCATTTACTTTAATGTTCATTATGATTTCAACTTTAAGCAAATACGAAAAATCACAGTATAGTGAAATGATAGGATTAATTAAGAGTGTTAAAAAAATATAGTTTAATTAACTTTTGTAATAATTTTAATAGCCTTAAGTTTATTTTAGAAACTAAGGATAAACAGTTAGTGCTTATGACTATTGATATTATCTTATTGAAGTATATTTTCAATGGTTTGTTTGCAACGATTGTTCATTACTGTGTTTTTATTTTTAGCATTAATTTTTTTAATTTCCAATATACCGCAACTGCAGATTTTATTGCTGCATTCTTTGGAATCAGCATATCATTTCTCGGAAATAAGTACTTAGTATTTAATATGAAAGCAAAAAGACCTTTTGCGCAATACCTTTTCTTTTTCTTTTTTTATATTTTTTTAGTACTCATTCATAGCGCAATTATTTTTTTAATGACGGATATATTATTTATTCACTATAATATGAGCTTTTTATTGGCAACTTTTTTTCAATTTTTAATATCCTTCGCTGTCAATAAAAACCTCACCTTTAAATACTTTTAGATAGATAATCATGATGATATTAAGAAAAAAAATTATATCTGCAATCACATGCACTTTATTTTTTTTGATTACCCTTATTGTTGTTTATATTGTCCATATAAATTTTTTTACTGTTAACGTTGTCTTTTATTCGACATTATTTGATGTAATTATTTCTTTATTTTTTTCCATTTCCTTTATACGCAAATATGACTTTTTTATCTATGAAAAGATTCAGCTAGTAGTAATAAACTTTTTGATTGGGTATATTTTTGCCATCACAATTCCAACTGTAATAGATAGATCTTTATCAATATATATTTTAGAAAAAATTGATCAACGTGGCGGCGGTATTAAGCTAGAATTTTTTCCTGAAATTTTTATACAAGAATACTTACCAGAACATCGTCTTGCTGATATTAGAATTACTGAACAGTTAGAATCCGGAACTATATTTATAGTTGGTAAGGATTGTGTAAAATTAACTGATAGAGGAAAAAAAATAGTTTTATTCACTAAATTTTTTAGAGCTCATCTTCTCCCTAAAAGAAGATTAATTTTAAATGATTATAGCTCAGATTTAACAAATCCATTTCGGATTAATTACAAATCTTCCGACTATGAATGCTAACAACTATGAGGTACTTTTGATATGAAAATTGTAATTGTCGGTATGGGTTATGTGGGTTTATCAAATGCCTTGTTACTTAGCCAAGTGAATGATGTTATTGGTATTGATACTGATTTTGACAAAATCCAAAAACTAAAAAATAAACAATCTCCGGTTGAAGATGACTTGATTAAGGATTATTTGCAACATAAATCTAAAAATTTAACTTTTGATACAGATTTAATAAATTCATTAATTGATGTTGATTTAGTTATAGTGTCTACGCCTACTGATTATGATCCTCAAAAAAATTATTTTAATGTTGATTCAGTTATAGCAGTTATAAATATGGTAAAGAAATTTAATATTCCTATTTTAATTAAATCAACTATACCAATTGGTTTTGTTTCAGACTCTAAAAGAAAACTTAATTATGATCAGATTTATTTTTCACCTGAGTTTTTAAGAGAGGGTAGGGCATTGTATGACAATCTGTATCCATCAAGAATTATTGTTGGTGATAAATCAGATTTTGGCAAAAAAATTTCAGCACTCTTTAAATCCGCTGCTTTAAAAAAAGATTGTCAAATTATATTAACTAATCCAGATGAAGCTGAGGCTATTAAATTATTTGCAAATAATTATCTTGCTATGCGAATTTCTTTTTTTAATGAGCTTGATTCATATGCTCTTAATAATAATCTATTAGCAGAAGATATTATTAATGGCATTTGTTCTGATCCAAGAATAGGTGATAGTTATAATAATCCATCATTTGGCTATGGTGGATACTGTCTTCCTAAAGATACAAGGCAACTTTTAGCAAATTTTGGAAGCACTCCTCAAAACTTATTTAACGCAATAGTTGAATCAAATGAAACAAGAAAAAACTTCTTAGTTTCTTCTATAATGAAACTAAACCCAAAAGCTGTAGGCATCTACCGTCTTGTTATGAAACATGGTTCTGACAATTTTCGATCCTCAAGCATTCAGGATATTTTTTATAAGTTAAAATCAAAAAATGTGAATATCTTTATTTATGAACCTACTTTGGTATCCGATTTTTTTGATGAATTTCCAGTTGTTAGCTCTTTGGCTGAGCTTAATGAAATGACCGATCTTATTTTGGCTAATAGATGGGATCCTGAATTAGATAAGTTTTCAAGAAAGGTTTATACAAGAGATATCTTTAATGAAAATTAACTTCAAACAAGTATTTTCAATTATAGTAACTTATAAATCAAATTTAAATAAAATTAGTTCTACTTTTGCCTGCCACAAAAAAAATTTTTTAAACACTATTGTTATTAATAATAGTCCTGAAATCTCTCTTGATTCATTTAAATCATCACAAGTCACTATCATTAATAATCCAGGTAACATTGGATTATCTGCTGCATTAAACGTCGGTATTCTTGAAGCAAAAAAACAAGGTGCAGATATGGTTACCTTATTTGATCAGGATACCTTATTACCTGATGATTTCTTGCAAAACATGCTCAAGTACATCAATGCTTATCAAGGCGTTAAAAAACCCGCCTTATTTTCCCCGGTGTTTTTTAATCACGTGACCGATGACTATGGGTCGATCATTAACTTTAAGCCATTTCGTTTGATCCGCTCCAAGCCAGACAAACAAAAACTAGTCACCCATCCCCAGTATGTGATTACCTCAGGCTCTTTTATACCCATTTCGGTTTTGGATGATGTGGGCCTGATGCGAGAGGAGCTTTTTATTGATTTTGTCGATATCGAGTGGTGCTTACGAGCTCGTGCAAAAGGGTACAGTATCGTTTCCTTCCCCCAAGTCGAGATGGCCCATCACCTTGGCGACTCATCAGTTTCCTTCATGGGTACCAATTACCCGATCCACTCACCCTTACGCATGTACTACTATTTCCGCAACGCCATGTATTTGTATCGCCTGCTTGAAATCGACTGGAACTGGCGCGTGGTGGATGCGACCCGAAATTTGTTCCGTTTCTTGTTTTATATGTTATTTGTGAAGAATCGTTGGACCTATTACAGGTACATTATCAAGGGCTACTACCACGGCTTGATTAAGAAGATGGGCAAACTGGAAGAATAATATGATGGTGCGTTTGAATAAGCGGCTCAGCCTTATTACACTACATCAGATCAGTATTTAAAAAGGGAAGTAAGGCAGAGCAGACCTCTCTGATCGAGGAGTTTATTTACCCAAAATATGGTCCGGGACAGATGTGGGAGGTGGTTGCAGATAACTTACGCTCTATGAGAGTGAATTCACTTGCAATCTCGTGTGACGGGGATGGAGATTAAACGCAGCCAAGTGGCAAGTATCACCTTTAATAATGAAAAGGTCCTGCCATGTGACTATGTGTTATCCACCATGCCCATGAAAGATCTGTTCACAGCATCCAAAGCTTACTGGTCGAAAAATACATTATTGATTGCCCAAAATTTACAATACCGTGACTTTATTACCGTGGGCATCCTGATTGAAAAGAGTCACGTGACTCGTGAATTAATTGATAACTGGATCTACATCCAAGAGCCTGGGGTCAACGTTGGTCGTATTCAGGTGTTTAATAACTGGAGCCCATTTCTAGTGAAGCAAGAAAATGCCATCTGGCTGGGTTTGGAGTTCTTTTGCAAGGAGTCGGATGATTTGTGGAAGATGAAGGATAACGACCTCATAGATCTGTCAGTGAAAGAGTTGCAACAAATTGATTTGATCAACAGTTCTGACATTATGGACTCGATTGTGGCTAGGGTGCCGAAAGCCTATCCAGTTTATTTTGGCGAGTCTTACAAGCAATTTAAGATCCTGCAAGATGAAATCGATCCGATCCAGAACTTATTCCTGATTGGCCGTAATGGCATGCATCGCTATAACAACCAAGACCATTCCATGCTTACTGCGAAAGAGGCGGCAGAGCAGATTATTAGCGGTAAGGTTGATAAGAGCAAGATATGTAACATTAATGTCGATGACGAGTACCACGAGGAAAAGTAGTCGCAAAAACCAATGAGGAAAAAAGGGCATTGATTAAGTTTATTAAATACACCGGGGCATCTGCCATAGCGCTCCTAGTGGATTATGGCAGTTACCTGGTTCTTCTATCACTCACCCTTCATTCCCCGGAAGTATTAGCAACGATTTCTTATTTGTTGGGTCTGGGCGTTGCTTATGTTCTAATGAAACACCTTGTTTTTAACTTTAAAAACCAATTAAGCATTAAAGCCGAATGTTTCCGATTTCTATTATCCGGACTCATCGGTAGGATCACCACGTATTTCACTACCAAAATATCGATGTGGGTATATCCATATCCTGAAATAGTCCAAGTTAGTGGCTGTTGGTGTGAGTTTCTATGTGGTCTTTTTATACAGAAAAGTGTACGTCTTTAAACAGTAGTGATATCAATAATGTCCTGTGAGCCTTATGAATACCAATCTAGCCTTTGTGTGATAAATAATTTTTCAAAATAAGAATTGGAATCCACAGACTAATCAGTTGAAGGGGAAGGGTTGTTCTCGTGGCGGACCCTTTTAAATGCCAGTACAAGTCATGTGGGGTTAACACATAGACAGTAAATAAAAATAGCCAGTAGAGTGCAAAAAACAGGAGAGAGGCTTTAATTATTTGATCTAACTGAACGTTTACTATTTTTCTATAAAACAATAATGGCAGGGCGAGCAATAGATAGTATTTAAATAATAATGTGTGTTCAAAGATCATTAGTAAACTATCCGGTTGAAATCGACTCTTCACATGATCTAATAATGAAATTAAATTATTTGTAGCCAGCCCCCCATAAATATAATTCACAACCCCATGAGCATGAACAATAAATTTCCATAGAGCCCAAAAAATAATAGGCACTAAACAAATGATATACCGTTTTAAATTAGCATAAGTGATATGTGGCTTTGTGAGAAAAATGCTCGCAATTATCACAGCAAAAATAAAGAATCCTTCAATTTTTATATTCACTAAAACGATAGACTGAAGAATAAATAATAGCCCAACATTTTGTTTATCATAAAAATAATATTTAGCTATTATTAATGTAGATAGCGCATACAGGGCTAATATGCCATCCATGTAACCGTTGAGCAATAATTTAGCGATAATATAGAAAATTCCAATAACCATCAGAGTAAATAAACGATTATTGTTGATATGGCCATAAAAAATTAACAAGGGCGGCAAGATAAAAAAAACATTGCTCGCTTTAGGAAAAATTTCATTCCAGAATCCAATGAGTTTTGCAAAGGAGGCGCTTAACAGAGGAGCTATGACAGGGTAGTCATT
>Ga0209654_1001498_pt1 | contig 18424 bp, 14 predicted proteins | sample SaaInl1SG_22_DNA_FD_184646 | JGI IMG/M metagenome (GOLD analysis project Ga0209654, IMG submission 184646) | Marine microbial communities from expanding oxygen minimum zones in the Saanich Inlet - ESP_161SG_22_DNA (SPAdes) (version 2) | ecosystem: Environmental > Aquatic > Marine > Intertidal... | reverse complement strand
AAGCCCAAGCACACGCAGCCCTTCGCATCGGGCTTGGCGTGGGCATTCGCGATGATGATGGTCTTTGGGTTGCCTTTGCCGCTGAAACGCTCAGCCCGGACCAACTCAGCCAAGCATTGGCCCTTGGTGGTGCAGAGATGATCATCACGCACTGGCGCGCAGAAACGCTTAAAACAGCGGCTTATTTTGGCGATGTCGCGCGGCTTGCCATACAAAGTGATGCTGATCTTCGCTGGATTAGGGGCGTCGCCGATCCAGCCACAGATCTGAGCACACCTATGAAGGGGCCATTCCGGTCCTTGCGCGACGGAGACCCGCGGGCACACCGGGCCGCCATTCTGCTTTGTAAGGCCGCCCATTTGCTGCCTGCTGCTGTGATGGTGCGCGTGCAATCCGCCGAAGGGCTGAGCATTCTCACCGCGTCCGAAGTGTTGGCACAGGCTGACACGGCCCATTACAATGACATCGTTCACGCCGCCCTACCCATGGCAGTGTCAAACGAAGGACGCGTCCATGTCTTTAGACCCGACGATGGATCAGCCGAACACTACGCAATTGAAGTTGGTAAAATAGACCCCATCAAACCCATCCTAACGCGCCTTCATTCTGCGTGTTTCACCGGTGATTTGCTTGGCTCGCTCAAGTGTGATTGCGGCCCCCAACTGCGCGGTGCGATGGCGCAAATGGGGGCGCAAGGGGCGGGCATTTTGCTTTACCTTAACCAAGAGGGCCGCGGCATCGGGCTGGCCAACAAAATGCGGGCCTATTTTCTGCAAGACCAAGGTTTTGACACGGTTGAAGCAAATCACCGCATTGGCTTTGAGGATGATGAGCGCGACTTTAAAATTGGTGCCTCAATTTTGAACAAGCTGGGTGTTGGCAACATCAAACTGCTGACCAACAACCCCAATAAAGTCTCGCGCATGGAGGATATGGGGATCACCGTCAGCGAACGCGTGCCGCTTATTGTTGGCGAAAATCCTGTGAACAGCGCGTATCTGAAAACCAAAGCAGCCAAATCCGGCCATTTACTGTGACCCCTTACATCACCCCAAACGATCTGGTTTTGACAAAAAGCGGCTTGCGTTTTCAGGGGCAGTACTTCCCCTGCACAATCGGAAAAGGCGGCATCTCATCTGACAAACGTGAAGGCGATGGTGCGACACCCGTCGGTATTCACGGCATTGTCGGGATGCTTTACCGGCCCGACCGGATTGCCAAACCCGCTGATTGGGCTGTGCCCATCAGACCCGGTGATTTGTGGTCTGATGATCCGCATCACGAAGACTACAACCTGATGGTTCGCGCGCCCTATCCTCACAGTCACGAGGTCCTGCGGCGGGCTGATCCACTTTACGACATTGTGATATTAACTGATTGGAACTGGCCGCGCGCCGAATTCAAACGTGGCTCTGCGATTTTTCTACATCGCTGGCGACGACCCGTATTTGGCACCGAAGGCTGCATCGGGTTTCGCCCAGATCACCTGAAACGGATCGCGGCACGGATAACATTTGGCACGCGCCTTATCGTGCCCGGCTCCCTCATTCAGTAACACTGCTGCCCTAGCCGTAATCACGTTCGCCAAAAATGGCGGATCCTACACGAATATGAGTGGCACCAAGTTGGATGGCGGTCTCAAAATCACTGCTCATCCCCATTGATAACCCCGCTAAACCGTTGTGTTCCGCGATCTTGCGCAGCAACGCAAAGTGCAAAGCGGGTTCTTCATCTACCGGCGGGATGCACATCAAACCTTTCACTGGCAAATCAAGCGCACGCGCTTCGGCGACAAATGCGTCCGCATCCGAAGGCAAAACGCCCGCTTTTTGCGGTTCTTCGCCCGTATTCACCTGCACAAATAAGTCTGGACACGCCCCAATCTCTTGCGCAAGACGCGCAAGGGTGCTGGCCAGCTTCGGACGGTCGACTGAATGGATGGCATCAAAAAGCTCCATCGCTTGGCGCGCCTTGTTGGTCTGTAGCGGCCCAATCAGATGCACGTTTACATCCGCAAACTCATCACGGAAGTCGGGCCATTTGCCAGCTGCTTCCTGTACTTTATTCTCACCATAAAGACGGTGTCCTTGGGCCAACACGTCCGCGACACGGACATTGGGTTGAACTTTTGACACCGCAATAAGCTGAACATCGGCCACATCGCGCCCAAACTGCCCACACGTCTTCGCAATCCGCTCGTTAATCCCATTCAGTGACATCGATACCTCGTTTTCCAAAACCTTTGGCAATGGCATAACCCCATTGCCGTAACGCTGCCATGCCTTTTGCGACGACTTGTAAATTGGCTGACGGACCTGCGCCAGAGATAGCGTTTTGACCGCACCTGTCGATTTATGAAACTCTAGACACTGATCCTGCCACTCCAAACCACACGCCGCAATCAGCGCACGAGCCTTGTCTTCGGGATCACGAACCAACGCATCATAATCAGCGATGTAAATATCATCCGGCATCTGCTGTTTCCAAAACGAGACCATATTCCGAAAAGCCAAATAGTGATCCGCAAGGCTTTCAAAATCATAGGCGTATCTGTGGGTGCCCGCTTGGAACAAATTGCGATAGATCGACAGCAAATTGTCGCGCGGGTCCCGTTGAACAATCAAAAACTTAGCGTTGGGCATGATCGTTTTAATCGCCCCAAGGTAGAGATACGTTTGGATGGATTTATCAACGGTCCGCTTCGCAGCGGGATAACGGGCAGCCACATCCGCAAGGTACTTATCCGCCACGTCACTGCGCAACCTATCCGCTACATCACTAACGGGCTTATAAGTACTGCCATCACGCAAAACCCGTCTCCCCCATGCTAGTCACATCAGAATGCGCCGCGATAATCTGTTCAATCAACGTGGTGCCCGACCGCGGCATGCCGGTCACAAAAATTGGCGCGTCTTTGTTATGATCGGGATGAGATGCAGCAGGATCAATGCCAGACTGCGCGCTTTGCAGCTGTGCCACTGAGCAGCCCCACTTGAGTGTTCCATTTTAAAAGTTAGTGCATGATTGGCCGTTGGTCCATCGGGATGATGGCCTCTGGCGCAGGTGGGCGGTAGCCCAATGCACTATGGGGTCGTTTGGTGTTGTAATGTGTTCTCCAGCTTTCGATGATGATTTGGGCTTCACGTAGCGCAGAAATTGCTGCAGATGTGCGAATATTGGCACTGAAAACCAGCAGGACGACCGGACGTTCGTCGAACCTGCAGAAACCACGCAAACAAATTTAGAGGTCACGCAGCGGCCAAACTTGTTTAGGCAGGCATAGGCCGCAGCACTCTTTGCATCTGTTGCGCTGACTATGCCAAGGGGCCGCAAGTTTCGCCGACCGGCTCATTCATTTCTATTTGTCTTGATGGTTATGGCTCGCCATTTGCTGCCGTCGGCAACAAACTGCAGAGGTCTGAATACTCTAACGGACACGACAGCGAAGTTTCAAAATTACCGCATAACAATCTGTAGGTCTATTTCCCTGTCCAGACCGGATCGCGTTTTTCGGCGAATGCACGGGCCCCTTCAAGCTGATCTTCGGAACGGTACAGCATATCAACGGTGGAAAGTTGGCTTTTCGTGATGCGGTTCATTGCGTCTTGAAACTTGCTGTCCTCGGCGTCCCGAACTATTTCCTTAATCGCGGCATAGACAAGCGGAGGGCCGCTGGCCAACAGACGCGCCAAGTTCCACGCGCGGTCAATCAATTGATCAGCCCCGATAATCTCGTTCACCAAACCCCAGCGGTTGGCCTCTTCAGCGTTGAACCAACGGCCCGTCAGCAACAACTCCATAGCGATATGATAGGGGATGCGTTTGGGTAGTTTCACACTCGCTGCATCCGCAACGGTGCCTGAACGAATTTCAGGAAGCGCAAACGTGGCGTGTTCGGCTGCCAACAGTATGTCTGCTGAGAGTGCGAGTTCCAGCCCGCCGCCGCAGGCGATACCGTTGACCGCCGCGATCACGGGTTTGTTCATGTCGCGCAGTTCCTGCAACCCGCCAAAACCGCCGACGCCATAGTCACCATCCACCGCATCGCCACCTGCGGCTGCTTTCAGGTCCCAACCGGGGCAAAAGAACTTTTCGCCAGCACCCGTCAGGATCGCAACCCGCAGTTCAGGGTCATCGCGGAACTCACGAAAAACTTCACCCATGATGCGGCTCGTCGCCAGATCAATGGCATTTGCCTTGGGGCGGTCAAGGGTCACTTGAAGGATCGCGCCCTCGCGGTGGGTTTTTACCGGCGTTTCACTCATGGGATCAGGCCTTTCGGATCAGAGCATCGACTGCCACAACCAAGTCGGGTGTACACAGTAGTGGGTTAATTTCTACTTCGTCAACGGTGTCTGCGTTGGCAATGACATAGGATTGCACGGCCTCAATTGCAGCAACGACGGCATCCATATCTACACCTGACTTGCCGCGATATCCCTTAAGAACCGGCGCGATGTTCAGCTGCTCCAGCGCGTGGCGGAGTGTGTCACCATGCGCTGGAATGAGAAGCGAAACCGTGTCTCGCAATACTTCAGTCAGGACGCCACCGGCACCCAGCGTCAGAACAAATCCATGCGCCGGATCGCGCACCACACCGATCAGCAATTCTGCAATCGTGCCAACGATCATTTCTTCGATCAAGATATCCTCGGTGCCGATTTCGGCGGCGATTTGGACCGCTTCTGTCGGCATGACATTCAACCGCACCGCGGCGTGCTCAGATTTATGCGCAAGCCCAACACCCTTGATGGCGAATGGTGGGCGCAGCTCTTTTGCCGCTTGGGCAACGGCGTCGTCACCGTGAACGGTTCGGCTTTGCGGTATGCGCAGCCCATGCTCTGCGAGGGCCTGTTTTGAGACAGATTCGCTTAGGGTCTGGCTTTCGAATGCGTCGCTGGGTAGGCAAACAGGGTCCTCGCATGGGGGACGGATGCTCGACGCGGCTTTGCATGCCGCAAGCGCCTCGCGCAGGCCCATAAAGGGAACCACATCGCTTGCCATCAAGTCTTCGATCACATCTTGCGGTAGAAGTTCTGGCAGGGTCGCGACAATACCGAAGCATTCTTTGGTTGTGGCCCGCACGCGCTTGGCCGCAGCGGTCGCATGCACCCAGTCGCGCGCGTCAGTTGTGGGGTAATCGACAATCGACATCGTCATCGCAATGTCGTTGCCTGTCATGCCGGACCAAGCCTTGGTCATCGCGTCTTCGTCACGCCAGATGTAGGTGTGATAATCTAGCGGATTGTTCAGCGCGACCATTGGACCAAGCGCGGCGCGCAGAAGGGCCTTTTGCTCGTCCGTCAGTTCGGGAAATTGCAAACTCGTATCGACCGCTAAATCCGCGATCAAGCTGGCCTCGCCACCTGAGCAGCTGATGGACGCAATGTTTTTGCTCGGCAAAGGACCATAGCAATGCAACAGTTTTAGAGTTTCCAAAAGGTCGGGCAGGGCCTGAACACGCGGAATGCCAAGCCGGTCCATAAATGCCTGCGCACCGGCGTCACTGCCCGCAAGTGACGCGGTGTGCGACACTGTGGCGTGCTGCGCTTGTTCGGAAGCACCAACCTTTAGGGCAACGAGAGGGACACTCTTGGCATAGGCCTTCGCGGCAAGGGCCTCCCAATCTCGCAAATCCTTGAACCCTTCGATATGCAGGCCCACGGCGGTCACGCGCGGATCGTCCAGCAAAGCGGCGGCGATCTGAGCCTGAGAGGTCTGTGCCATGTTTCCGCAGGTCACCATGTAGGCAATAGGCAAACCCCGTTTCTGCATCGTCAGATTGATAGAAATGTTCGAACTCTGAGTTAGAATTGCAACGCCTGACGTGACCCGCGTACAGCCATGCTGGTCGGGCCACAAAAGAGCGCCGTCCAAAGCATTCACAAAGCCATAACAGTTTGGCCCCAAGATCGGCATGTCACCTGCGGCTGTCACCAATTGCTCTTGCAAATTGTCGCCGATTTCGTCTTCGGCTGCGGCCTCGGAAAATCCACTGGCGAAACAAACTGCACCACCGGCCCCCATGTGTGCCAGGGATTGCACAGTGGTGATCGTGGCCTCCCGGTTGATACCGATGAATGCGGCATCCGGCGCAGACGGTAAACCCTCCAGTGATTTGAAGACCGGATGTCCCGCCACAGTATCCGCCTTGGGATGCACAGGCCATATCGCCCCGTCGTAGCCCAAACGCTTTGACTGCTGAATTACCTCGTGGCACCATGCGCCGCCACCGATGATGGCGATAGATTTCGGTTGAAAGAGTCGGGTCAAAATCTTGGTCATACTGGGTCCAGGGCGTTCTTGGTATTCTTGGTCTCGGCGGCGCGCGTCACATACACGCTAAAATGGTACAGGGGCACAAACTAGAAAAATACACACCGCCGAAAGACCGGTCTTAAGCACCTAGGGGGCGCAGAAGGTCGCGAGAAATAATATGGCGCTGTATCTCGGATGTACCGTCCCAGATACGTTCAACGCGCGCATCGCGCCAAAAACGCTCGATCGGAAAATCATCCATCAGCCCCATGCCGCCAAATATCTGTAGCGTGGTGTCTGTCACCCGTGCCAATGCCTCGGAGGCATAGAGTTTGGCGGATGCGATCTCGCGGTTGGCGGGTAGCTCTTGATCAAGACGCCAAGCGGCAGACAGGGTCAACCAGTCGGCCGCGTCAATTTCGGTGATCATGTCGGCGATTTGAAAGCCGACACCTTGGAACTTACCAATCGGCTGGCCGAATTGCTTGCGCTCTGCCGCGTAGTTCAACGCATAGTCAAAGCAACGGCGCGCCCGCCCGACCGAAAATGCCGCAACAGTCAGTCGCGTCGCATAGAGCCATTCGTTCATAACGGCAAAACCGCCATCCACTTCGCCCAAAACCTGCGCATCAGGCAGGCGGCAATCATCAAAAGTCAGGATATAATTTTTGTAGCCCTTATGGCTCACCGAGTTATAGCCATCCCGCACTTTGAAGCCGGGCGTATCGCGGTCAACGAGGAAAGTGGTGATCCGCCGTTTCGGGCCTTTTGGAGTGTCATCGACGCCGGTTGCGATGAACACGATAAAGAAATCAGCATGCTCCGCCCCCGAAATGAAATGTTTAGAGCCATTCACGACCCAGTCGCCGCCATCACGCTGCGCCTGACATTTCATGCCCCGCACGTCCGATCCTGCGTCAGGCTCTGTCATCGCCAAGGCATCCGCGCGATCGCCGCGGACCGCTGGCAGCAAATACCGCTCTTTTTGCTCGTCATTGCAGGCCATCAGAATGTTCTGCGGGCGGCCAAAGAAATGGGTTAGCGCCATAGATCCGCGACCCAACTCACGTTCAACAAGTGTGAAGTCCATGTGGCTGAGACCGGCTCCGCCAACTTCTTCAGGGAAATTGCAGGCATAAAACCCAAGATCGATACATTTTTGTTTGATGTCTTGACCAAGTTCAACCGGCACATGGCCGGTCTTTTCGACCTCGGCCTCAAACGGGTAGATTTCGTTTTCTACAAAACTGCGGACAGTTGAGACGATCATCTCTTGTTCGTCGCTTAGACCAAAATGCATTTGTTCGTCTCCCTGTCTGGTGCTGTGGGTAAGAAATCTGATCTTGCGCAGGGATGACGTGCAGAGTTAGTCATTGAGCATGCGCAATTAGAAAATTTCTGCGAGATCCAACATGATTTTCGATTTCTTGCTGTTTGATAATTTTTCGAACCACTGTTTGGCGAACACGGTCGAACCCTTGCGGGCGGCAAATGCGCTGTCTGGAAAGCCGCATTATCAATGGCGATTCCTGACGATCGACGGCCGACCAGTGACAAGCTCTAGTGGACTGCAAGTCACGCCACAGAACACTTTGAACCATGCAAGCGGAGACCTTTTGATCATCATGCCGTCTTATGGTTTTCGCGATTTGGACGGCCCCAGCATCAGCAAGCAATTGCGCATGGCGGCCGGCAGATATGATAAGCTTGCGGGCTTTGATACGGGCAGCTGGCTCTTGGCGAGCGCAGGTTTGCTAGAGGGGCATCAGGCCACCATACACTGGGAAGAGATATCCAGCTTTGCTGAGGCTTTCCCAGACATCGACATCAGGCGCGAGCGTTTCATATTGGACGGCAACCGCATCACATGCTCGGGGGCAATGGCCGCTTTTGATCTGATCCTGCATTTGATCTCTGAGACGCACGGTCAAATGCTGGCAATTGAGGTCAAGCAATTGTTCATGACCAGAGACTCTTCGCGATCTTATGTGTCTGATATCGCGGTGGGCGGCAAATCTGTGGATAAGGCCGTAAGTTACATGAACGAAAACCTAGAACATCCTTTGCCGATCCCCCGGGTGGCCAAATATGTCGGATGCTCACAGAAAACGTTGGAAACAAGGATGAAGGCCGAATTGGGTGCGGGTCCACAATCTGTTTATCAAAGGCTGCGGTTGAACTTGGCCCGAAAGCTGGTGGAAGATACCGATCAGTCAATTGCGGAAGTTGCCAGTCGTTGCGGGTATGAGAATGCCAGCGCCATGACACGTGCATTCAAGGCGACATTCGGGATCACACCGCGTAGACTGCGCTATCCTTGATGAGCACTCAGAGCCGTTTTGGGTTGCGGAAGCTCTTTATGGGGAAACCAAATTCTGCCGTAAATGAGCGCCCTAATGCGGTTGCCGATGAAAAACCGCACCGCAGGGCAATCTGTTCTACTGTGAGATATGTTTCTTCCGCTAGGTATCTGGCTCTCAGTAACCGCAACTGCTTGTAGTACCGACCGGGGGTAATCCCAAATTCACGCCTGTTGTGAACCACGTCTGGGGGTCTGCCGTTGCCGTGGCTACTCGCTGACAGAGCGTACGATGCCGACTGGTTCCGCGAAACCCTTATATATAAGGGAACAAAGCCCTGTATCCCAGGACGCAAGTCGCGCAAAAAGACCGTCAAGTATGACAAGCGCCGCTACAAAAGACGCAACCGGATCGAAAGGGTGTTCGGTAGGCTCAAGGATTGGCGGCGCATCTCAACCCGTTACGACAGATCCCCAACCGTCTTCCTCTCTGCAATCGCTCTCGCCGCAGCCGTCATCTTCTGGTTATGAGTCCTGACCCTAATGACTTCGTTGCAAGTCCAATTATTAGTTATCTTAATTGATGCGCATTGAGCGTCAATTATTGCTCTTGGTGGCTTTGGTTAATTGGTGGTCTCGATGGAAGTGATGAGGAGATACGCTGTATTCTTGGCGATAATTTTTTGAAAAGTTTGATGGTGATTTAAAGCCGGTAGCCAGAGCAATTTGTATGATTGACATATCTGACGAAGCTAAGAGAGCTTTTGCGTGTTTAAGGCGGATTTTACGATAATGTTTTTCCGGTGACTCGCCTACATGTTTGCGAAAAGTTCTTTCTATCTGTCGCACTGATACTCCAACAAATTCTGCAATCTCCCGCGTAGATAGTGGTTCCTCAATATTTGTATTCATATGTTCCAGTGCCTGCAGGAAAATCTTATTCCGAGTTCTGTATCTAATATGGTATGGCATTCGTTATTCATCGCCTTCCATTCGGACTTTTGCGAGAACGAGGTAATCTGCAACTGTCGCGGCAAGGTCGGGGCCATGCTTTTTGGCCACCAAGTGAAGCATCAATTCAGCGCCGGCCGTTCCTCCTGACGCAGTGAATGGATGCTTTTGTGCTGCAAAAACGTCTGCTGTTATTTTAACGTGAGGATAGCTCTCATGGAATGTCGGAAAGTATTCCCAGTGTATTGCGCAGGGTGTGTTTGTCAGCAATCCGGCGTGTGCAAGGAAAAAGGATCTGGAGCATAATGCACCGACGTGTACTCCATGTCGGTGCTGTGATCTTAAAAAATTGGTTAGTTCAGAACTGTATCGTTGCTGGGGGTCTGCTCCGGAGACAACAAAGAGCATGGTGCCTCTGCTTTGCGGTGAAAGATCTGAGTGGACGTTTGTTTCCAGACCATTTGAGCTTATCTGACTTTTGCCTCCTTCGGCCATCAGTCGCCAATTGTACAGCTCTAAGCCACTTATCAGATTTGCTACACGCAAAACTTCAATGCTTGCAGAGACGGCAAGATGCGTGAAGCCTTCAATTAAAAGAAAAACAACATCCTCTGTAGGTGAGTTTGCATTGTTTTTAAGTGGACTAATGGGGCGCAATGGTTCGGGGTTTTCCATGTTGACTAAAAATGTATAATATTTGTATACTCATTGTATAGGAGTATTTATGTCAAAGCAAAATAAAGCCATTTGCGCCGATAGCCTTCGCAATCGCATCTTGTCGCTTGATCTTGAGGCTGGGTCCGATATCGATGAAGTTGGCCTTTCGCACGAGTATGGCATTTCGCGCACACCACTTCGTGAAATTCTTCACCTTCTGGCTGGAGATGGTTATGTTAGGTTGGAGGAGAACCGTGGTGCTAAGGTTGCCTCCATGGATCTTTCTGTCATGCGGGTTTTTTTTCAAACTGCGCCGCTAGTTTATTGCACTGTTGCCCGGCAAGCGGCGGAATGCAGGACAAGCACCCAAGTTGCGGCGCTCAAAGAGATACAGCGCGCTTTTACTGCCTCCGCGAGCAGGGGTGAGGTGGGTGAGACCGCGCTCTTGAATCACCGGTTTCACGAACAAATTGGTCAGATGGCCGATAATCCGTATTTGATGGCTAGCTTGAAGCGGATGCTGATTGACCACACGCGACTTAGCCAGACGTTTTTCAATCCGCGGTCCAAGCTCGACCAAAATCGTATTTCACAGTCGGTTGATCAGCACGACGCTATGATCTCGGCGATCGAAGGTGGGGAGCCATCTTTGGCAATCGACCTTACGCTGCAGCACTGGGACTTGTCGCGCAACGAGATGGAGAAATACGTCCGTCCCGACCCTTTGCCGATTGATGTTATCTCAATGAAAGACCGCCTTAATGCATTTTGAAGGTATCTATACACCAATCGTGACGCCATATCATGAGGACTTTTCATGTAATGAGGAGGCGTTGGCTCAGACTGTTGAGCATTTGATTTCGGCTGGGGTGCACGGAATTATTGTGGCAGGTTCAACAGGCGAATATTACGCTCAGACAGAAAAAGAGCGTATCTGGATGATGGGCCGCTGCGCCGAACTTATTGGTGGGCGAGTGCCGATGATCGTCGGTACTGGGGCAATCCGAACAGAGGATAGTGTCATGTACGCTCAGCAAGCAAAAAAAGTTGGGGCGGACGCCCTGCTGATTGCTACGCCACCTTATGCCTATCCAACCGGGCGCGAAATAGCATTGCATGCATTGGCGATTGATCGTGCGGCAAATCTGCCTGCAATGCTGTACAATTATCCGGGCCGAATGTCTGTGAATATGGACGAAGAAACGTTGGATCGCCTAGGTCGTTCACCGAACTTTTGTGGGATAAAGGAGAGCAGTGGGGACATAAATCGTGTTCATATGCTTGCCCGTAATTATCCGCATATCGCCTTATCTTGTGGTATGGACGATCAGGCCTTGGAGTTTTTTGCGTGGGGTGCTCGGTCTTGGGTCTGTGCTGGGTCAAACTTTGCGCCCGAAGCCCATCTAGCGCTCTATCAAGCTTGCGCGGTTGAGGGCGATTTTACTAAGGGGCGTGCCATCATGATGGCAATGCTGCCGCTGATGGCAGTTTTGGAACAAGGTGGGAAGTTTGTTCAATGCATTAAGTACGGACTAACATTGCGTGGGATAGATGCTGGTCCGCCACGCCGCCCACTGCAGCCGTTGAATAAAGAAGACAAGCGACAGCTAGCCGAAGTTATACGTACCATGAACATTGCAGTCTCTGCTATAACCGGAGAAATCATATGAGTGACCTTCTGACTTATGCCGAATACCAAGCTATAGCAAAGAACTTAGAGCCGCCCCGTACGGCATTTATCGACGGCAAATATCGAGCAGGTTCTGGAGACGTATTTTCATCAATAAATCCGGTTACGGGTGACACTTTGGCCCAGATCTCAGGATGCAACGCACTAGACGTTGAATTTGCCGTCGGCAAGGCTCGCGAGGCCTTTGAACAAGGGCATTGGTCAAAGCTGCACCCCTCAGACCGGAAGGATGTGCTGATCAAGCTTTGTAAGCTTCTTAGTCGTTATCGGCGAGAATTGGCAGTGATGGAGAGTGTTGATAGTGGCAAGCCAATCCGGGATTGTGAAACGATCGACGTGCCCGAAACCATCCACTGCATTAAGTGGCATGCTGAGGCTGTCGATAAGATTTACGACCAGACAAGTCCGACAGGGGACGATGCCATTAGTATGGTGGTGCGAGAGCCAATTGGTGTGGTAGGCGCAGTTCTTCCGTGGAACTTTCCGCTTATGATGTTGGCTTGGAAAATCGGGCCCGCGCTTGCGGCAGGTTGTTCAGTTATTGTTAAGCCAGCCGAGCAAACGTCTTTGACTGCATTACGTGTCGCCGAACTAGCCCATGAAGCAGGCATTCCGCGTGGTGTTTTGCAAGTGCTGCCGGGCGATGGGCCTTCTGTGGGCGAGCCACTAGGCAAGCATATGGACGTCGATATGATTAGCTTTACTGGATCAACCGAAACAGGGCGAAGGTTTTTACGTTATGCTGCTGACAGTAACCTCAAGAAAGTAGTTCTTGAATGTGGCGGTAAGAATCCTGCAGTAGTTTTCGATGATGCAGAAAACCTTGATCACGTGGCTGAGCAAGTCGTTCATGCCGCGTTTTGGAATGCTGGTCAAAACTGTTCGGCAACATCACGACTGATTGTCCACCGAGCTGTCAAAACGGAATTAATGCAACGGGTCAATGCCCGATTGCGCGACTGGAAAACCGGCGATCCACTTGATCCTGCAACGCACATCGGGGCTTTAATTGATGAGGAGCACCGCAACAAGGTGCGTGGCTATTTGGACGATCAGGATAAAGGTGCTGGTCCGTACGTCAGTCCGGTCATCTACCACGTGAATAAAGATGACATCAAAGCTGTTGACGAAATCTTTGGTCCTGTACTCTCGGTGATTGAGGTAGCCAGTAACGACGAAGCAATAGCTTTAGCGAACAACACCAAATATGGACTTTCTGCTTCTGTTTTTACCAGTAACGTACGTCAGGCCATCCGAGCAGCTCGAGATATCCAAGCAGGCACGGTGACTGTAAATTGTTATGGTGAAGGTGACATTGCCACACCCTTTGGCGGCTACAAGCAGTCTGGATTTGGAGGCCGCGACAACGGTGTTCATGCCCATGATCAGTTCACCGAACTCAAGACAATTTGGGTAGATCTGACTGATCCAAAAAGTGGAAACAACATAATATGAGCGTAGATGCTGTAGGAACTACCCGTCGTGGACGTGGTGCGCGTAAAGCGATCCGCCAAAAACGTGATACAAACATGCTTCCTGCGTTAAAACGCGGCATTCCAGTCATAGAGCCGATGTCACCAGATCAAATTGACAAGATCGACAATGCTTCATTGGATATTCTGGAGAATATAGGGGTCGTCTTCCGAGACCCTATTGCTCTTGAAGATTGGAGGCGTGCGGGTGCTGATGTACGTGGCGAGCGCGTGCATCTGGACCGTAATCTTGTCCGCGAGCTGATCAAATCGATCCCGTCATCCTTTACCTATCACGCCCGAAATCCGGAACGCAGCCTACCTTTTGGCAACGATCATTCAATTTTTGTTCCTATGACAGGTGCGCCCTTCCTGCGTGATCTCGAAGACAAGCGGCGCAATCCTACACTGGATGACTTGGCTAATTTTCATAAATTAAGCCATATGCTGCCTGCGATTCATTCTTCGGCACATCACATTGTAGAACCCTATGATCATCCGATTAGTCAGCGGCATCTGCGGATAACGTATAGTTCAATGAAGCACTCTGATAAGACTTTCATGGGAATGACTAGCAGTCCCAAGAATGCAGAGGATGTGATGGAGATGTGTGCGATCTTGTTTGGTCGAGATTACATGATGACCCATCCGGTTGTGACTGGAAACTGCAATGGAAACTCGCCTCTGGTTTGGGATGAAACAATGCTAGGTGCATTGCGCGCCTTTGCAAAATACAACCAGCCAATCCTGTGCTCTCCTTTTGTACTTGGAGGAGCAAATACACCTGCAGGCGTTGCGCCTACAGTTGCTCAAGTAAACGCAGAAGCCCTAAGCTGCTTAGCCTATACTCAGGTTGTTCAAAAAGGTACGCCAGCGATCTATGGGCATTATTTAGCGACTGTTTCTATGAAGTCTGGTGCGCCAATGGCTGGAACGCCTGAAATCAGTTTGATGAATATGATGATTGGTCAGATGGCGCGTTACTATGATGTGCCATGGCGGACATCAAATACGCTTGGTGGAGCTAAGACATTTGATGCACAAGCGGGTTACGAGAGTGCGACGACAATGATGGCTGTTTTGATGTCAGGAGCAAACTACATTTGGCATTCTGCTGGTTGGAATGAAGCTGGGATGCATTGCTCCATGGCTAAGTTTGTTGTCGATGCAGAACAGTGTGCAATGGGGCATCGTATGGCGTCAGGCATTAAATGGGATGACTTTGATCAGGCTCTCAAGGCTGTGGCCGATGTTGGCCCCGGCGGGCATTATCTCGGCCATCCTCATACGCTTGAGAACTTTCAAGAGGCCTTCTTTATGCCAGAAATGTTTGACAATAATTCAATTGAACAATGGGAGGCTGATGGTGCGGTTGAAGTAAATGAGCGCGCCCTGAAGCGCGTGCGCGACCTCCTAAATGAATATGAAGAGCCCAAGCTAGACGAGGGCGTCAATGAGGAATTGCTGAGTTACATCGCACGCCGAGAGCGCGAAATCCCAGCCGCAGATGCCCTTAACCAAGACCTGTAACATGTCTCGGATTAAAGTCAGAAAGTTGCCGGTTGATCCAGGCCCGGCGGCCTGGACACAACTGCTGCCAGCGCGCGGCCCAGCGCAAAGCGTGGAAGGCAATCTAACAGCTGACTGGCTCATCATCGGCGCAGGCTTTGCAGGATTAGCAGCAGCACGCCGCCTGTCGCAGCTTTGCCCTACCGACAGCATTGTGGTGCTAGAGGCGCGCCGCGTCGCTGAAGGCCCTGCCGGGCGCAATTCAGGGTTCATGATTGACTTGCCGCATGATCTGTCATCCGCCGATTATGGTGGTGCATTGGATAGAGATGTCACTCTGACAGCCGATAACCGGCACGCAATCGCATTTGCTGCTTCAATGGCCCAAGATTTTGGTTTGAGCTCCGAAGCGTTCTCGCTAAGTGGCAAAATTAACGGAGCTGCAACTGCTAAAGGTGACAAGCATAACCGAGAATATGCGAGGCACCTGGCAAAAATGGGCGAGGCGTCAGAGCTGCTAGATGCACATGCGATGAAAGACCTGACAGGTACGGATTATTACTGCAGTGGGCTTTTCACAGCTGGAACGGCAATCATCCAGCCCTCTGCTTTTGTGCTCGGAGTTGCCAAAGGTTTGAAGTCCAATAGGGTTCAGATATTTGAAAATAGCCCAGTCATAGGTCTTGAAAGAGATGGTGACTGGGTCGCGACCACTCCGAAAGGCAAGGCTACTGCCCCTAAGGTGATTTTGGCGGTGAACGGTCATCTTAACAGTTTTGGCTTTTTGGAAAACAGATTGATGCATGTGTTTACTTATGCATCAATGACGCGGCCCCTTACGAACATCGAAATGAAAAAGCTTGGTGGAAAGCGAGTGTGGGGCATTACTCCCGCAGACCCGATGGGTACAACCGTGCGCCGCATCAAGTCTTCGGACGGCGATCGGATCGTTGTACGTAACCGGTTTACATTTGAGCCTTCGATGGAGGTGGAACAGCGCCGCATTGAACGTGTTGCGCAAGATCACGATCGTGCTTTTAAAGCTCGCTTTTCAAATTTGGGTGGGGTTAATATGCAATATCGTTGGGGCGGTAGGCTTTGTTTGAGTCGAAATAACGTTTCTGTTGTTCGCGAAATGGATCAGGGTCTGTTTTCTGCTTGCTGTCAAAATGGGTTAGGTACAACGCGTGGTACCCTATCAGGGATGCTTGTAGCAGAGCTCGCCACAAATACGAAATCAGATCGATTGACGCGACATTTGGCGACTGAAGACCCAACCAAGTTACCGCCAAAGTTAATTGCTAAATACGGTGCAAAGGCTTATTTAAGGCTTCAGGAGATGAAAGCGGGCGCTGAATTATGATTTCGACAAGCGGCTCAATACTAAGCATTGTGAACCCGCCAACCTGCGAGCAAGTTTTTGTTGCTCTGCAAAACTTTATATAAAACCGAAATTAGAGTTTAAGCTTTTTCCCTGACTCTTGTGAGGTGCTTAATTTAAATTTTTTCGTCGTTTTTATCTTTACTGTATCGTTTTGCGTTTTTGAATTCTGAGATGCGCTTTGACTTCCGCAGTGCTTTTTAACAAATGAATAGCGGCGCTTCGTCTCTTGTGTCTCATATTGGCTTACTAAGGCTCGTAAACGTATAGTCGTTAAGCGGCATCGTGATGACGCTTTTTTGACTGAGTTATGGTTCGAGCCTTATAAGATACACACAAGACTAGGTGTTTAAATAAGCCTGGCGTTTACCAACTGGAGATACAAAATGAAAAAAACACTGCTTGCGACAGCATTTGTAGGACTTGGCCTGCCTACGGCCGCTATGGCCGATTGCGGCGAAGTCTCTATTGCTGAAATGAACTGGGCCTCTGGCCAGATCATCACGCGCATCACCGAATTTCTGATGGTCCAAGGATACGGATGTGACGTCACTGTAGTCCCATCCGCAACCACTACCGCGATCACTTCACTTGCAGAAAACAACGAGCCTGACGTCGTGCCAGAGCTTTGGGTGAACTCAGCACCTGCATATTTTGACCTCGAAGCCGAGGGCAAGCTGGTCAAAGCATCAGACGTATTTGCCGAAGGCGGCAGTGAAAACTGGTGGGTGCCTGATTACCTTCTCGCGGCGCACCCAGAACTTGCAACAATCGAGGGCGTTCTTGCTAATCCCGATCTTGTTGGCGGTCGCTTCCACAACTGCCCAGACGGCTGGGGTTGCCGCATTGCGAATGACAACCTTGTCAAAGCGTTCGATTTTGATGGAAAAGGCATGGAAGTCTTTAACCACGGTTCTGGTGAAACACTGGCCGCAACAATGGCTGCAGCCTATGAGAACCAAGAGCCATGGTTTGGCTACTACTGGGGACCAACTGCGGTACTTGGCCGTTACAACATGGTTGCCGTTGACATGGGACCATACGACGCGGAAATTCACGCGTGTAACCAGACCCAAGATTGCGCCGCACCGCAAATCTCAGCCTACCCTGCAGCGCCTGTTTTGACAGTTGTCACATCGGATTTTGCCGAGCGCAATCCAGAGGCCTTTGAACTGGTCAGCAACATCTCGTTTGGCACACAAGAGCTCAGTAGCCTTCTGGCTTGGCAGTTAGATAACAAGGCCTCTGCAGAAGAAGCAGCTGTGCACTTCCTGACAACCAACCAAGACACATGGAAGTCATGGATCAACGAAGGTGCAGCCACAAAGCTTGGCGCGATCTTTAAGTAACTTCATAAACGAACTCAGGCGCCGCAGGATATTGTGGCGCCTGACTTTTTGACCAGTACAAGAAATACCTCGCGGAACCACAACACCGGCGCAGCGTTCTACTAAGCGGGTGGCAGCACCACGTTTGTTTGCTGGCCCAAGCCCTCGATCCCCAAACTTACAGTCTCGCCCCCATGCAAAAAGCGCGGTGGGTTTTGCCCCATGCCAACACCGGGTGGCGTGCCCGTTGAGATGACATCTCCGGGCTGAAGGCTCATGAACTGACTACAATACGAAATAAGATGCGGGACTTTGAAAATCAGCGTCGATGTTGAGCCCGACTGCATCCGCACCCCATCCAGATCAAGCCACATAGACAGATCATTCACGTTTGAGATTTCATCAGCCGTCACAAGCCAAGGCCCCGTGGGGCCGAACGTGTCACAACCCTTTCCCTTGTCCCATGTGCCCGACCGGTTCAGTTGGAAATCACGCTCAGACACGTCGTTGATAACACAAAAGCCCGCAACATGGTCCATCGCATTGGCTTCATCAATGTAGCTGCCACCCTGTCCGATCACGACGCCCAGCTCAACTTCCCAATCAGCTTTGGTACTGCCGCGCGGCACCTGAATTGGATCGTTGGGGCCACAAACAGCAGAGGTCCATTTGTTGAAAATTATCGGCTCGGCAGGGATGTCCATACCAGCTTCAGCAGCATGATCCGCGTAGTTCAAACCGATACAGATGAACTTTCCAATTCCACCGACACAGGCCCCAAGGCGCAGGTTCTCTTGTGGCGTCCCCGTAACAAGCGGCAGGCTTGCCGGATCGATCCCAGCCAAGCGTGCGATGCTGTCGGGCAAAAGCGCATTCCCC
>Ga0209654_1001497_pt1 | contig 18467 bp, 19 predicted proteins | sample SaaInl1SG_22_DNA_FD_184646 | JGI IMG/M metagenome (GOLD analysis project Ga0209654, IMG submission 184646) | Marine microbial communities from expanding oxygen minimum zones in the Saanich Inlet - ESP_161SG_22_DNA (SPAdes) (version 2) | ecosystem: Environmental > Aquatic > Marine > Intertidal... | reverse complement strand
GTTTTTGGATCAGAGACAGTATTCATCAAATCACCACGAGCTCAGCCCGGAGACTTCCAGACGATTTCAGTGCCTCTAAAATAGCAATTAAAGATGATGGAGTTGCACCGGTTTCATTGACAGCATCAACTATCTCGCGCAAATCAACACCCGGCTGAAAGAGAAACATTTTGTTCGCCGGCTCTTCAATCGCAACATCGGCATTTTGTAATTCAACTGTCCGTCCTGTATCCGCAAATGGGTTAGCCTGGCTAACTTCGTTTGTCGCTGACACAGTGACAGTAATCGGACCATGCGTGACTGCTGCAGCTGTGACTTTTACATTTCGACTAATCACGACGGTGCCAGTACGACTGTTGATCACAATTTTTGCTGACGGCTCACCCGGTGTAACCTCTAAATTCTCGAGTAACGACAGAAAAGAGACTCGGGAATTGGGATCTTCTGGCGCTTTGACCGCGACCGAAACACCGTCAAGGGCTGATGCAGTCGCCTCGCCAAAGATAGCGTTGATCTTATCGACGATCTCCTTAGACGTGGTGAAATCACCTGTTGACACGTTCAACACAATGTATTCGGAACGATTGAATGGCGACTCAACCATGCGCTCGACAGTGGCACCATTTGGAATTCGTCCAGAGGTTGGAACACCAATGGTTATCTCATCTCCCGCGGCATTGACTTCGACCCCAGTTGAAGTCAGAGGTCCTTGAGCAAGCGCATAAACTTCACCATCCACACCACGGAGGCGTGTCATGATTAAGGTCCCACCACGGAGCGAACTCGCAGCACCGATGGTGGAAATATTCACATCGATATTCTGACCGGGCTTTGCAAAGGCGGGTAAGGAAGCAGTAACCATTACAGCCGCAACGTTATCGGCGGGAATACTACTCGCTTGCGTTCCTGCAACATCGAAGTCTGACAGCACGCCATCGACGTTCACGCCAAGGCGCCCCAAGATCGAGCGTAAGGACTGCCCCGTATAAGGAACCGCTCCACCGTCACCAGTGCCATTCAAGCCAACGACCAAACCGTATCCAATCAGCTGATTGGAGCGAACGCCCGCAACAGTTGTCAGATCTTTAATCCGATCAGCTGTTGCATGAGTTGTTGCCAAAAAAGCAACGAGTAGCAGAAATACCCGCATCGATATCTCCTAAAATGGCCAGATACTGAGAAGCAGATTCGTGCCCCACGGTACCTTTTGAACATTCGCATTGGGCCCTACCCCCTTGTAGGTGATTTGAGCTGATGCAAGTCGTTTAGATTGAACAGTGTTATCCGGTTGGATATCTTGCGGACGGATGATTCCTTTGACCTGAACGACCTCAGATCCTGCTGAAAAATTGACGATCTTCTCGCCGCGAATCAGCAGGTTACCATTGGGGTAAATCTCCACCACCTGAGCGGTCATTGTCCCCTTTAGCGTCGCGCTTTGATCAATCACACCAGAACCAGTAGACGACACCTCATTCTCTTCTTGAAGGTCAGAGGACAAAAAGCCACCTGGGCTTCCCCATTTCGCGAGCTGAAGCGGTGATAGAACATCTGTCTTTGTCTTCCGCGATGCCGTATTTTTTGTTGTCGTGTCTGCGTCAACAGACTCATCAAGAACGACTGTCACGATATCTCCGACCCGATACGCTTTCTTTTCGCCAAACCAACTATCAGAATAAGCAACGTTATAAACTGATCCCGTAGGTATGGATGACTGCTGGGTAGCTACCGGGATGACTGGCGCAAACTCAGGTGAGGGCCCAGCGACTTTTTGCGGGCCAGCGCAGCCAGAAACAATGCCCGTCGCAAGAATCAACGGAAACGTGTGTCTCATATCAAACCCCTTACAAATTCTGATTCAAGAAGCGCAACATCGAATCGACCGAAGAAATTGCCTTCGAGTTGATCTCGTATGCACGCTGCGTCTCGATCATGTTGACCATTTCTTCAACCACATTCACGTTGGCCGCCTCAAGCGAGCCTTGCGAAATTCTGCCGGCACCATCTGCATCCGGTACGCCAACGAGCGGAGCACCAGAGGCAGAAGTTTCTCGATACAGATTCTTACCCATGGGTTCGAGCCCGGCATAGTTAACGAATCGAGTAAGAAGTAATTGCCCGATCACCTGCTCTTCAGCATTTCCGTAGGGCTGAATCGAAACGGTACCATCCTCACCAATACTGATGGATTCGGCGTTTTGAGGAATCGTGATTGCAGGCTGTAACTGCATACCATTGGAGGTTACAAGCTCCCGATCAACCGACAATTTAAACGAACCATCACGGGTATAACCGAAGGTTCCATCAGGTTGGAGTACCTGGAACATCCCCTCGCCCTGAATGGCCATATCCAGCGCATTCTTGGTCTGAATCATCGAGCCCTGTGTGTGTGTCTTCTCGGTCGCCACAATTCGAACGCCAGTCCCCATCATGAGACCTGTCGGCGATTGATTATCCCCACCAGTTGAGCCACCCGCCTGGCGAATATTCTGATACAACAGATCCTCGAAAACAGCACGATCTCGCTTAAATCCCACCGTATTGACGTTGGCCAGATTGTTCGAAATCACCGTCATTCGCATCTGTTGTGCATCAAGTCCGGTTTTTGAGACCCAAAGTGAGGATTCCATTATTTATCTCCTACGACAGACGCATCATGGCCGCGCCAGATGCATCGTTATCTTTCATCTCTCGAATGACTTTGGTTTGCATTTCAAAAGATCGCATGTGATCAATGAATTTAACGAGCGTCTGCACGGCACTGACATTCGAACCCTCAAGAGAGCCAGGTGAGAGTGATGCAGCTTGTGGGCCTGACTCAAAGTCAAAACCATCCTCAGTATTGTTAAATGGCTTGAACAAACCATCTTCGCGCCGGGCCATCATCGTCTCGGACGCATCTTTTAAACCTAATTGCGCCATCGCTTGTGGCCCTGCGGCCAAATTATTTGGATCAATCGTCGATATCGTTCCATCACTAGCAATCTCAAAACCTGCTGTGCCTTGAGGCAATTGCAATGGCTCCAGCGACTGATCGAGAACCAGATATCCCTCCCCAGTTCGGACAAACCCATCAAGATCCAGACTCAAGTCACCACGACGTGTCCAAGCCAATTCACCATTCTTCGCCTGAACCGCCAATACTGTGGAATTATCCATCGCAACATCCATCGGGCGACCAGTAAATTGGCGGACACCAGGCGTGAGATCGATCTGAGGAGACGTCATCGCACGCGGCAAAAAACGAGTATCAAAGCCGTCTCCTTCGACACGTACAGCACGATTGGCCACTTGATAGGCTTTTTTAAAGCCCGTCGTAGATACGTTAGCCAGCTCATGGGTCATATTCTGACGATCCAATCGGTACTCAGACATCGCTGTATTTGCTGTGAAGACAAGACGATCCATATCAAATAACCACTAAGCTTCCTTAGTTCCTGATGTTAATAATTGTTGAGGTTAGGGTTGATGACGTTTCAATTGCCTTAGCATTCGCCTGGAAGTTCCGCTGTGCGGTGATTAGGTCCACAAGCTCTGACGTCAAATCAACATTCGCTCTTTCTCTTGCACCTGCACGGATTGTGCCAAATCCAGCGCCCCCTGGTTCACCCAGTGTAGGAGCCCCTGAATCGCTGGATTCGAGGAAGGTTGAGTCCCCCAACTGCCGTAATCCATTAGGTGTCGAAAAAGTGGCAAGTACGATTTTGCCTTTTAAATCCTGGGTACCATTTGAGTATGACGCTGTGACTAATCCATCATCAGCGATATCAACTGCAACCAAAGAGCCATTTGGCAGGCCGTTCTGTGATTGCGTATTCACCGAAAAGTCACCGGTAAACTGAGTCGAGCCAACATAGTCGATCGATACCGATTCCGCTCCCACGACAACATCTTGAAGATTGACACCATTCAACGGAGAGACCAGACGGCCAGCCGTATCAAATGTCAACTCACCCTTATCAAGGAACAACGGGCGCCATTCAGCTTCCTGAGCAAGACCCGCTGCATCGGCTGGCAATTCTGGATTATCTGTATTGGGATCCGTGTCATACTCAAGGAATGTTCGATCCTCTTGAGCTTTACTTTCTGCCTGGTCAAGCTGAACGTAGACCGTTTGGTTTTGATCTGTTAACTCTGCAACAGGCCGACGATAAGTTCCAGTCGAGCCGACCGATGAACTTAAGTCCTCCATTCCAAACTTAGGAGAGCCTTCGACTTGAACAAATGAGTCATCACCCGTTGTACCCGATGTGAAAGTAAATACGCCGAGTGTTTCATCAAACTCCACCTTAACCCCAGAAATGGACTGCCCATCAGCATTCTCCATCGCATTAATTCGACCCTCGAGCGCATTGATAAATGAGTTCAAATTGTAATCGCCAACATTTAAACCAAATGTTTCTGTTACGTTATCCACAGTGATTGTGAATTGATTTGAAAGTTCATCCACACTGAAGGTTTCATCTGGATCAAATTGAATGGGAGTCCCGAAGACTTTTGCCGCGGTCGACGAAACGCCCCGAACAGCCGAGTCACCTGATTCTCTTCCCACAGATAGCGGTCTCTGTACCGAAGTATTCGTCGAGTCTAGGCCAAAATAAGTAGCAGCGCTGGTTGAGATATTGCTCACCGCAAGAGAGGATTGATCCCCCGTTGTACCTGATGCAATCGTGAAGTGGCCATCAGTAGATCCAGCTGCCGTGTTTGGCACAAACTCAACGACAATCCCCTGTCTTTGCTGAACCTCAGGAAGGATAAAATCGCCTTGTGGAATTACCTCAGCACCAGGCGCTCCCGTGGCCACATCGACAGATAACACTTTCCCTGACGTACCCAATCCAAATAATGAGTTTAAGTTTGTTCCAGTATTTTGGATGCTGATTGAATCAGTCAGATCGTTGGTCTTAAAGGTGAATTGCTTGAGAGCGTGGTCATAATTTACGTTGATCCTTGCCGCAGCGCTTGAGCGAAGCTGTGATTGAATTTCTTCAGCCAAGGCTTTCGGCGTGTACGCTCCGGCGGGGACGGCAATAGCATGGTCAACGCCGTTAAAATCCACCGTGAAGTCTCGATAAGTTGCATTGGAAGATAGATCGAAGACACGACTGTCACCCAGCTGACGATTAATTTCAGAGGTCATGATTGATGCGACCTCTTGTCCACTGAGGTTCTTCGAAACTGAGCTTAGTGCGGAAAGATCGATCGCGATTGGATTTGCAATCGGGTTATCCAGATCCTCATCGATTAGCAGGCTGAATGCATCAGAAAAATCAATCGGTGCGCTACCCGCGGTTGCTGCACCTGCTCCAATCAGAGATGTAGGAGCGGTCCCACCAACAGCGGCAACCGTGAAATCAGATCCGTCGCTCGAAGCAATCTGGATGGTCGTCCCCGTGACCGACGCGGTCAAATGCTCAGTGTCTGACGACGATGCAAGCGCGTCATCTAATGCTGCAGCTAACTGGGCGATCGTCGGCTCTGCAGCGAATGCCGTAGTGGTCGCAGTGTAGGTAGTCCCATCGACGAGAACAGAAAGTGCAACGGTCTCTCCGGGATCAATTTCTGTGACATTCACCGATGTAAAATCGAACGTTGCTGGGTCTGCGGAAAACTTAACGCCATCTGCACCTTTTTGATATGGTTGATTGGACGCAACTGATCCCACAGCTTTCGCCGGTGTTGATTGGAGTATTGGACCTAAGTCATCGAGATTGTATTTTTTAAAGAACGTTTTGGTCGTAAAACCACCAACCTCAGAATCGTTTTCTGTTTTGATGTCACCGTATTTATTCACAAAAAGCTTATTACCACCGGAGTCTGTCGCTTGAGAAAGCGTTGGTTCCAATTCTGTATCGTTCAACAGGATGTGCGTTTGCCATTTGCTATTCGGACTTTCAGCACTGGCGACCTGCGTACGTCGGTAATAGAACGTCAGCAAAAAGTCTTCACCGTTGGCATCAAAAATCGTGATGGCCGCCGACTTAGCATAAGTGGTCGGATCATTCGGGTTAAATGGAACAAGTGACTGCAGCCCTGTCTCAGGATCAGTCTCATAAACAGGGTTTGTATTTCCTGGAAAATTGATTTCAAGATCAATCGCTGATGTCGCGAGCGCCTCACCAACGGTATTTGGTCGAATTTGTAGAGGAACGAGATTCGCCTCGAAATCTGCTTTACCGAGGGAGTCAACCGACGCAACCTGAAGAAACTGCCCGGCCGAGTTGACAACTGTATTTTGCTCGTCCAACAGAAACGATCCGTTCCGGGTAAATAGATCCTGACCATCTCCTGACCGTAAGGGGAAGAACCCCTCCCCGGTAACTGCAAGATCCAGAGAATTCCCTGATAGCTCAATGTTGCCCTGTGAAAATTCCTGAGTAACTTGTTTGAGAGCTGTACCCTGACCGACAACAGTTGACGCTTTCTGTAGTGGGGACGTAGCGAAAATATCGCCAAAATCAGATCGCGACCGTTTAAACCCGGTTGTTCCTGCGTTGGCAATATTGTTTGATGTCACAGCCAGTTGCGTTGTTGCTGCATTAAGTCCGGTTAACGAGGTAAAAAATGACATCTCTTATTCTCCAGCTTGTTCGATCTGATTAGTTAATGGTAAGGATTTGGGAGTCTCGCCGATTCGACTGACCTCACTTATGGGTAAAGTCACGCCGCCCGAAAGATTTAAATTCAAGTTTGCAGACTGAGCGTCCCAAGATACGGTCTCAACCTTTGCGAAAGTGCTTGGATTGACGTCTGTCGCGGCTCCATCGATATTTGCAGTCCCACGAATGACGTAGTCACCAGCGGGAGCAGGCCTGCCGTCAGCCATTCGACCATCCCATCCAAATGAAGCGGTTCCTGAGCTTTGTGGACCTGAAACAATAGAACGAATCAGAGCTCCAGAATTGATGTCATAAATCCCAAGATTGACCTGTTCAGCGCCATAAGGAAGGTACACTTCGATCTGCGAAGTTGTTTCTCCGTCGGTCGAAATGCGACCGGTCTGCCCAAAGACAGATTTACCAACCATATTCGCACCAGTCATGATCCGGTCCGAGCGAATGACATCAGCAACATCTGTCAGCGATGTCGACATATTTGTTATTCCTTCCAGCTGTGAGAACTGAGCCAATTGAGCAACGAAGGCTTCGTTCTTCATCGGATCTAGAGGGTTCTGGTTCTGAAGCTGGGTCGTTAAGAGCTTTAAAAAGGCATTACGGTCTAACTCATCGTCGGAGGAGCTCAGAAGTTGCGATTCTTCGTATTCCTGCTTGGTTAAGATGCCAGTCGAAGCGAGAGAAATATCTGTGTTCATAATTAAGCCTTCGTAATCTCAAGTGTACGCATCATCAATTGACGTGCTGTGGTCACCACTTCAACGTTATTCTGAAAAGAGCGGGATGCAGCGACCATTTCAACCATTTCTGTGACTTCATTAACGTTTGAAAGGTAAACAAACCCGTCTTCACCTGCTTCAGGGTTTCCGGGATCATGGACCTTACGAACAGGTTCAGTACTGTCGATGACCTCTTTCACCTTGACGCCGCCAAGGGTATTGAAACCAGCATTTAAATCGGCTTGATCGACTAGCGCTCTGAAAACCGGGCGTTTAGCTCGGAACGCTTCCTCCTCTGTCGGTGAGACTGAGCCCGCGTTAGCGAGGTTTGAAGCCGTTGTGTTCATCCGAATCGTTTGCGCTGTCAGCGCAGTGCCGGCAATTTCAAAAATATTCTTCAACATGTTCTAGTCCTTACTCGCCGCGTAGCGATTTTCTGATGCCAGAAATTCGACTCTCAAGAAACTGCAAAGTTGCTTGGTACTGAGTCGCGGCCTCACCGTATTTTGCTTGCTCAACGTTAATTTCAACGGTATTGCCGTCAACCGATGAGTTATATGGCGTTCGGTAGACGATCGCGCTCATATTCTCTGATTCGCCTGTATCAAAATGTCTCGCATTGGTTGCCGCCATCGGGCTCGGATTGGTATCTGAGAGCACTTTTTTAAAGTCCAGATCTTTCGCGCGGAACAATGGGGTGTCAGCATTTGCAATGTTTGCTGAGATCAACTCCATTCTTTGATTTCGCACTGCTAAGGCTTTCTCATGAATGCCAAACGGATTTTCTAGCAATTTCATCAACAACCCCTAAAGTTCCCAACCATTGTGTCGATTTACGGTTTTTAAGTTCTCGGACTGAATAAGCAATCTATGTGCCAAGCTGAAAACGTGGCGCTGAAGCCCAAACACCTCTAAATTGGCAAAAAACTTCCGAGTTTTTCCGGCAACAGTGTGCCGGGCACGTTTGCATTCTTCGCGGGGAGTCGCATACTGCATCTATGCGGGTGATATTGTTAGTCATTGGACTATTCACGATAGTGGTGAGCCAAGCCGGACCATTTCCCGGAGGTCACGAAGCATTGCTCGAAGTCACTAAGGACTGGATCGCTAACGATCAGTCAATCGATCGAACTCAAATCGCGGTCACTCCACCAGATCGACGGATTCCAATCAATGCTTGCCAAGAGCCGCTCTCTATCCGATTTCCCTTTATCAATAATCGAAAAACGATCGAAGTAGCCTGCGAAAATCCAGAATGGAAACGCTACCTGCGAGTCAAGATCGAAGAAAAGTTCAACACATGGGTGTTCACGCAAGATTTAGCCGAGGGCACCCAAGTGCTCGACGTACATATTGAAAACATTCCTGTGTCTAGTCACCCCATCACAAGTTTGCTAGGAAAGGATGAGATCATAGGGCGGGTCATCAACCGCGATGTTACGGCAGGCGAAGCAATCACCACTGATATGTTGATGGATGAAATCACCGTCTTCCTGCCAACTCGAGACTACGAAGCAGGGGAAATCATTGCTCTCGACGACCTAGCCATCGAAACCCAAATGAAGGAGAAAATGAAAAGTCCCCTGACAATTTGGCCTGAACAAACGGTCATTGCAAAAGATGCACTTCAGGCCGACAACCCAATCCAAACAACCGATATTGAAATCGTCCAAGAGCTTCTTATTGCGAAAAAAACGATCGTGACTGGCCAAGTGATTACACCAGACCTCGTCGAGTTGCGACTCGAACCCACAAGTGCATATGGACCGACTCCACTCACAAATTTAGAGGAAATAAACGGGTTAGAAGCGACTCGAACGATTCGTGTGGGTCAACGTTTGCATGCGAGCGATTTTGTTGCAGCCGACTTAGTTCGAAAAAATGAAACAGTCCGACTGACTATTACGCGAGGAGCACTCAAAATTACCGTAGAAACAATTGCTTTGGGAAATGCCAAAATCGGTCAACAAGTATTATTAAAAAATCCTGATTCTGGTAAAGAAATCCGAGGAATCGTGACGGGACAGAATGAAGCTCGCGGTTTGTAAAAACACCTAAGTTTTTTCTAAAGAAAATGCTAAAGTTTACAGAAGTGGAGTCGATTAACTGACTGTAATGAGTTTCCAGACGTGAGGAGATGGAAATGACAGACCCTATTTCAGGTATAGGTGGAAAAGCGTTATCCGCCATCAAGCCCGAGCAAAAAAAAGATGACGCCGTCAAAAATGCCGATTCATTACCACAACTGGCGTCGATCACTCCAAATCTATCGGATGAAGTTAAATTGAGTGAAGAAATAGTAGTCGAACTCAATCGTGCAGGCTTCGACGAGGTCAAAATCGCTCAGATTAAACAGGCATTGGCCGACGGAACTTATCCACTCGACCCAGAGCGAATTGCTCAAGGCTTTACGGATATCGAGAAGTTGCTGTAGCCTCCCGGGATGCAGCATGAAACTCTGGTCCAAACACTGGCGAATGTCCGTCGTCTCGATTCTCTCCTCACTGAAGAGTTCGACGCACTAAAGACGCAAAATTTAGACGCTTTCGAGGCTTTGCAAGCCGAGAAGATCAGCATCCTAGAATCTTTGGCAGAACTCAATGCCACTAGGAATGGACTTGATCAAGATGTCATCGAGCAATTAGTTAACAATCCGACGTGGAACGAAACTACCGCTCTATTAGAACGATGCAAACGATCCCACCAACGCAATGAGCTACTTATTTCAAAGCAGCTCGATAGTATTCGTGGAGCCCTCTCTGCATTGCAGAATCAAGACCCCACAGCGACCCTAGAACTCTACACAAAACTGGGAAAGACTCGAGCGACAAGACGGTCGATTCTATCCGGTGATGCATAAAACAAACGAAGAGAACCTTCGCCCGGATCGAGGTCTCATCAGGCTGACCATTGTGATCTCCTGCGTTTTCCTGTCTGTGGCGATCCTAAATCTTAGTAAAACATCGCTCTCTCAATGGCAACCGCGGCCACCAGTAACTTGCGATAATGGCGAACATGTTCATCGCTTTGCACAGGTCAACGCAAATCGGGTCAATATCCGAGACCTTCCCACTGTGTTTTCCAACGTTCTAGACCAAAAAAACCGAGACGATCTGATCACCGTCGTCTGTGAGTTCGGTGTTTGGTCAAGAATTGATGCACCAGTCATCGGAGTAGAGACTTGGATTTCTTCCGGCTTAATCACTCTAGAACAGGCACAACCACTCTCCATCCGAATGAAAGGCGCTCTGCTGTTCTTTTTTGTTTTAGGCTGTTCTGGACTCATCATTAGCCGCTGGTGCCCGTCTTGGATTGAGGCCTTCGTTGATTTGTTACTCCAAACTCAACAGCTTCCCCCCCACGCAAGACCATTAATCTCCGTTCAACCGCAATACCATCCAGCCAGAGATCGGCAAACATAAGCCCAACTAGTTTTCCGGTGGGGATAACCCTTTCAACCAATAAGCCCAAGCGAGCATAACAGCCACTGCCTGATACAACTCTTCAGGAATTTCTTCTGACAAACCTACCTGAGATAAGGCAGCAACCAATTGCGGATCTTCGGCAATGAAAATGCCATGTTTTTTGGCCTCAGTGATGATCTCTAGAGCAAGCTCATCATCACCCTTAGCGATCAAGGTCGGTGACTCTTGCTGACCATATTCCAAAGCGACTGCTTTTTTCGATTTCAATCTCATGCCTCTAAATCCAAGTTGGAATGTGTTGGCATCGATCGTTCAGGGAAGTTCATCCGTTCCGAATTCAATATCTGAAATGACAGCATATGCAAGCCGAGTTCTGAAAAGGCCTCTTGCAAATCAAGGCTGCCTTCTTTGGCAAGTTCAGCGGTTTTCTTCTCCACAGCCCACATCACCAACTCCACATTCGATTGCGAGAATGTGGACTTCAACCAAACCTCACCCAAATGCTCAAGTGATGTATGCAAATTAATCACCCATGACGACTGTTTTTCGTCATCGACGGACTGAAACCGCTCGAAAATTAACTCAACTGGTGGCTGGTCACGGAACAATAACAGTGACGCAAACCCTGAATACTCTCGACCCGTTGAACTCGGTATAGAATCCAGCTGAAAACGCTCCAAATCCCCAATCAACTCTCCAATGCGCGTAGTCAATTCCGACTGCGCTGGTAATAGCCGGAGGATCTGTCTTAACCAAGGCTTTAATGTCTGAGCTGACAGAGATATCCCTTCAAGTAGGGCACGTTCCGTATTTAAACCACCAAACTGAACACCTCGTGCGATAGCTTGAGCATTTAAATTGTTCGAATCCAATCGCTGATTCTGAAGTCGCGCCGCTTCGCGATCCAAACCTTGTCCAGACAACAAAGTTTCCAAGGTCCGTGGAGAGAATACACTTGAAATCTGAGATTTCGACGATGGCTTCGCGAGGATTTCAGCGAGGGTCGCGGAAAGACCGCCGACAGCAGCAGCTTGGCTCGCGGGCGCGGGCGGCGCCTGGTTAAACAGTAACACCATCCCCTGTTGGCCCTGTGCGACACGGAGTGTCACTTGGCCCTCAGGTAAACGCATCCCTGGCGGTAAGGGAATATCTCGGTTATTCAGTTGCAGTGCCATTTTATCACCCGCACTGGAAACCAACGCTTGAACAACCTGACCCGACTTGAGACCAAGTTCTGCTGCAACCGGCTGAGTGATCGGCACACTATTGGGTAACGCATCAGGCGCAATTGGCCGGGGCATCGCCGGATTGATATCTGGAATAAGCATTTTTTTATTCCCCTGCTCCGCTGACACTGATGCTATCACCGAACGCACGAGCTGATCCGAATTTTCAAGTGGCGACGGTCGCGGGCTCGCCCCGGAGAACGGAAAACCTAGGGCACTCGAAGGTTGCTGAGTCAACATTCGACTCACTCCCCGTGCGTCAATCGGATGCATCGCAGCCAGCATGGGATGTGAACGCATTGCTGGAGCCATGTAGCTATCAGCCCGAGGCTCGTGAATAACCGATCCTTTGGTTGTCTCATAGATTAATAGGATCTGTGTGGGGGTTGGGGTCGGCACCAATCCCTTCAGCACGGGTGCATGACGAGCACCGGACTGCAAAGGTGTCAACGATAGATCCCCATACTTCATGAGTAACGCAACCAAATCACGATTCGCAGACACTAGAACTTGCTGATTCGATTCACCGCCACTGACCTTTAAAACCAAGTTCTGCTTGGCGGCGTCGTAATGCAACTGATAATTCAGACCATCTGAAGCGATTGTCACTGGCCGACCATAGGTCGCCTGAATGATGCGCTCTACACTCTGTGATCCCCGTTCCGACCCCAGAGGATTTGAGACCGGAAGCAACATTTAGGGGAACCGAACCCAGCCGGCTTTTTCGTCACTGATATTCTTTTTCAACCGGTTGGGTGAAGTTTTAAAAATGACCTGACGTAAATGCTCGATATCAGGAACCTGCAAGACAGCTCCTGCATAGAGCCAATTCGGATTTCCGCGACGAAACGCATGCGGATTGGCCCGCACAAACGCCTGCCGAAGAATGCGTGGTTGAATCGCCGAATTCGGAGCCACTTTACGGATCACTATATCAAGGGTTTCGCCCCGACGAACCCGGTGGGTTCCATTCGTCACGATTTTGGTCTCAGCGATGTCACCATCAGACCCCACACCTTTCTCTGCTGCCACTTTAGCAGCAGGAATGGGTACCCTCAGCACCTCAACTTCTGTTTCGATGTCTTTTAATAGCCGCGAAACCGCCTGATCCACCGACATGTCTGCAGCGACCGTCGGTAAGGAGACGCCGATCAATAAAATACTCGCAAATCGCCACATAGTTGGTCCCTGTTAAAACGGTAGCGCCACTTTACCACCGATCTGTTCTAGGGGAGCCCCAGCCACATGCTCGATGGTCGCACTATTTTCAAAAGTTTGAATCACTTTGATCAGTGATAATTGAGCCAAAGCACCTGGTTCAAACGTCCGTTGTGGAATGGTATCCCGGTCGATCAATAACAATTGATCACCAACTGCGATCCCAGAAGCGGAACCACCATCAATTTGAAACTCATTGTCGCCTTGGCGAATGACTGCAAAATGAATAGGCTCACAGCGTCCAAAATCAGTGAGATCACTAACCCATCTCGACAGCACATTGGTTAACGGCGCTATCAACTCAGTAGGAATACGGTCATCAGTATAGCTCACCCGTCGCACTGGGATTCTTAACAGACTTTTTCCCTGCCAAATGAGTTTGCGATCAGCGGCATCGATCAATGAAACGTCGAGGCGCACCCATGATTCTTCGAACCATGACGGATGACCATCAAAAAAAGTACGAATCGGATCCGAACCCGGAATACGCTCCGGTTGGTGAGCTTCAGGCGCAAAATCTGGGCTCAGAACTATCTGCATATCGTAACGAGAGACTTCAGCTCGTATACCCGACACCATCCCTCGATAACCGTCAGATGGAGGCGTCAATTGAAGCGTGCGCCAGTAAGGACTCCTTTCGAGCCCTTGGTGAAATTCTTGCGTCACGATCTGACCCAGCTGATAGACCAGTCCTCGATGGTTTACATCAAATTGACCCTGTTGAATCGCCGGATATACCTTCACCGTGCGAATCAAATGGTCATCATTTGTAAAGCATTGAGGTAATGCACCTGACTTATCATCCAAGGCAATTTCGACTTCAGGACGACTCATCTCGTCGAGATATCGTCGGACCTGGACACCACGGACACGAACATCTGAACGAATCATAGTGCTCTCGTGTAAGCGTCCATCACTATCCAACCAAGCCGTATTTGTGACCTGAGTTTCAGCCGCTCGCGCTTGCGCTACAAACTGTTCTTTGATTGCCGTCAAAATTGTTTCACTGGTATCAGATTGTTGGTGCGATCCTGCATACGCCAAAATACTGACGCCACTGACAATCATACCGAGCAGAAGCCGCATTGCTGTTTGCCTTCTCACCGGCTCGCGATCGAAGCGAGGTACAAGGCACGCAAATCGTCAACAACGTCCTGATCTAACGACATCGTCGTCTCATAGGTGTCTTCGCCAACAGGCGCGATACTGACTACTTTGGCCCCATAAATCACACCTTCCACCTGAGTTCTAAATGTGTCACTTAAGACAGCCATATCAGCAACCGTTGTCGTGGCATCCAGATATTGTCCGTACACTTGCTCGGTTAGTCCACGATAAGCATCTAGCTTCGATGCGCGTATCGCTAAAAGCCGCTGCTGCGCATCCACGTCGGATGGCTGCACGCTGATGACGGCGTATCCAGTCGCTCGGATCGCGCTGCGGCGCTCCACAACAGGAACTACCTTGGTTTCAACAATTGTGTTTTTCGGCGTCATTGCCGCATTACCGGCAGACTCTTGCCAGGGGGAGGTCATTGACATCGTGCAACCCGACAGGATTACCGGCCCTAATACCAAAAGAGTTCTCATTGGTGCTCGCATGTTTCTTTCTCCGACAGAATATTTGTTCACGCAGCAAGTCCTAGCAGTATTGGTGCCAGAACTAAATCTTCCACATAATCTTTATATCGGCAACTACGAAAAAACTTTTACTAACGCATCCTTCATCTGACCGATTTTTCTAAACAATCCCTGTGAGTTCCAAGTTGGCATCGCTCTTGCTCATACTTTTAGCAGGGCCTTGATCAAACCCAAGGAATTTTTGTAAAACTCTGATTTATAGGTAGATATTTTTGCAATTAGCACTGTCAGATTTTCGTCAACGAATACCCCACGTGGACTGGAAGTCTATGGGGATTCCTGCGCTTGTGTTGCTTATCATTGCAATGCTCATACTGCCATTACCGACCTTTTTGCTCGATATTCTATTTACCCTGAACATTATGATCGCATTAATCGTCATCATGATTGGGATTCATACAGAGAGGCCTCTGGATTTCTCCTCATTCCCCGCAGTCCTTCTTTTCGCGACGATGCTACGTCTTTCCCTCAACGTTGCATCGACGCGGATTGTTTTAGTCAACGGCCACGAAGGAACCGACGCAGCCGGCAAGGTAATCGAAGCATTTGGTAACTTCGTGATCAGTGGGAACTATTTAGTTGGTTTTATCATTTTCGGCATTCTAATGATCATCAACTTCATTGTTGTCACTAAAGGCGCAGGTCGGGTCTCGGAAGTCATCGCTCGATTCACGCTCGATGCCATGCCTGGCAAACAAATGGCCATCGATGCAGACCTTAACAGCGGGGTCATCGATCAAGAAGAAGCTAAAGTTCGACGGGCGGAAATAAGTCAAGAATCAGACTTCTTCGGTTCAATGGATGGGGCAAGCAAATTTGTTCGCGGTGATGCGGTCGCCGGCCTTCTCATTTTGATCATTAACATCATCGGTGGTCTGGCCATTGGGATGACCCAATACGACATGTCATTCCAGGATGCTGGTGAGATTTATGTCTTGCTGACGATTGGTGATGGATTAGTCGCTCAGATACCCTCACTAATCCTGTCCCTTGCCACTGCAATCATCGTGACTCGCGTCACCACTAGTCAATCAATGACTGAGCAAACTACCAGCCAACTGGCGAATCCAACTGCTCTCTATGTTACGGCTGCGATTCTTCTTCTCCTAGGAATCATCCCAGGAATGCCATCCACGGTCTTTATTTCTCTGGCTCTAGTCTCTGGCGGAATCGGCTACTTAGTTTATCGATTGCGAAAAAGCGAGAGACTCGATGAAATCGCGTTAGATCAGACCGCGACAACCCAATCATCAGCCGAAGAACAAGATGTTCAGTGGGAAGACGTCAGCCAAGTGGATCTTATTTCCCTCGAAATCGGCTATGGACTCATCCCCTTAGTAAACACTGAAACTGGTGGCCAACTTTTAAGCCGCGTCAAAGGTGTCCGCAAGAAATTATCGACAGAGCTTGGCTTTCTCATTCAGCCCGTTCGGATTCGAGATAATCTCGACCTTGAACCCAATACCTACCATCTGCTGGTCAATGGTGTGCTTCGAGGCAGGGGGCAGAGCTATAGCGGCAAAGAACTTGCTATCAATCCAGGTCATATCACGACGCCAATAGATGGGATTCTTACCAAAGAACCTGCATTCGGCCTAGACGCGGTCTGGATTGAGCCATCTCAACGTGACCATGCCCGAACACTTGGCTACACCGTGGTCGATCCGCCGACTGCGATTGCCACTCACCTGAACAGTCTCCTCTATGGCACTGCTTCTGAATTACTAGGCCACGATGAAGTACAACAGATTCTCGACAAAACAGCAGAACGGTCACCGAAACTGGTTGAAAATCTTGTCCCAGGAAAACTGAGCCTAGCAGTCATTACTCGAACACTTCAGAATCTTTTACGAGATGGAGTCCCGATCCGCGACATGAGAACCATTTTAGAAGTTCTCAATGAAGAAGGTGGAAAGACACAAGATCCTGATGATCTAACCGGCATGATTCGACCCAAACTCGGACGAATGATTGTCCAAAGTCTGGTAGACATCTCAGACGATATGCCGGTCATGACGTTGGATCCACAGTTAGAACAAATGCTGCATAATGCGGTTCAACAATCTCAGCAAAGCAAAACCCTGACGATTGATCCAGAGCTTGCAGAGGCTCTATTCAAATCCATGCGCATCGAAGTGCAAAAAATCGAAGACCAGGGACAACCTGCAATCTTGGTGGTTTCGCCAATGATCAGGCCTTGGCTATCGAATTTGGTACGACCACGGATCCAAGATTTGACCGTGTTGTCTTATACAGAAATCCCAGAAGATCAATCCGTGAATGTCGTGGCAACGATATCCGCGCAGATTGAAGAATCGAGATAAGGAACACCTTTATGGAACTCAAACGTGTTATTGGCAAAGACAGCAAGCATGCAATGGAAATGGTCCAACAACAATTTGGTCCGGATGCGTTGGTCATCTCAAGCCACAAGGTCAATCACCGTTTCGAAATGATTGTGGCGGTGGATATCGCACCCGATCCATCTTTGATCGATGTTCCAGATCATCAATTGCTTGAAACACCAAAATCTCAAACGCCTCGTCAGCGGTTCTCGTCAGTTTTACATGGAGAAACACCTGTGAAAGCGACAACCGAGACCGATCGAGCTCATGAAATCGTGGAACTCTTTAAATCAGAAATGCATTTGCTGAAAAAAGAACTGGCGCAATTACGCAGTGCGTCTGCATGGCGCCAGGAATTATCTGAAGACGAGACTCCAATCCAGCAATCCATTGCGCAACATTCGATACCGAGCGCGTCGAAAATGTTGATCCTTGATGCCGTCAAAGGCATCACTGATCCGACCGAGGCGACATCAAAGATTCATGACCTGTTTGCATCCTCATTACTAGCTAATGATCACGATCCTCTGGACTTAAGTGGCGTGCATGCGTTTCTTGGATTGACTGGATCCGGTAAGACCACCCTCATCGGAAAACTCGTCGCACAATTGGTTGATGCCTCAAAAGCCAATGACGTCACGGTCATCAGCTATGCGGATGACAAGCTCGGTGCTTGGAATCAGATTCAGTTGATGTGCTCCAAGTTTGGCGTGAAATGCTTTCGCTGTGCCAATCCACAAATGCTTGAAACAGTACTCCGAGAAATCCCAAGTGATCACAGCGTGTTGATTGATACCTCAGGCCTTGGGCTTGATCAGACGCATCAAGCCATTGGGGCCGTTGTTCCCGACGCGTTGATGCATTTGGTCGTAAACGCAGAAATTGCTCGGTCGAGTTGTGACAAGCTGTTGGGGACCCAAATTGCGTGGGACAGCATCAACGTCGCACAAATGACCGATCAGCCAGACATGTGGGTTTTGATCGATGCGCTGTCTCGTCAGCAAGACCTTCAACTATGGCTCAAAACAACCAATGCTGAGTTACACGCTCCTGCTGAATTGATTGAAGTCGACGAACTCTTAACGGAAGCCACTCAAATTTTTCAGTGGCCTCAAATCACGCCGCCAGAGCCCGAGCCAGCAGAGGCTGAAAGCGGTCGACAAACAGGCGAGGAGACGTCTACACTTGAGTATCTAGTCGGGTTGCGCGCGGATCCTAAAGACCGCAATGTCATGTCCGCTTCGACCCGTCAACGACCTTAAGGCACGTTAGCCCATCAT
>Ga0209654_1001494_pt1 | contig 18532 bp, 21 predicted proteins | sample SaaInl1SG_22_DNA_FD_184646 | JGI IMG/M metagenome (GOLD analysis project Ga0209654, IMG submission 184646) | Marine microbial communities from expanding oxygen minimum zones in the Saanich Inlet - ESP_161SG_22_DNA (SPAdes) (version 2) | ecosystem: Environmental > Aquatic > Marine > Intertidal... | reverse complement strand
GAACCTGAAGCAAATGACAATAATTGCAAAGCTCCGTGTACTCCCAATAACGAAGAATCTCGATGTATCGCACAAGAGAGTCAAATTAGAGGAGAGCAATGGAATTGTTACGCTACTGCCTGCAGTGCTGAAGATGTAAATGTTGACTACCCTGTTGAGGATTATCATATTGGTTATGTCAACACTGATTTTATTGATGACTTATATGAAATTAGAGATTCGATAATTCGATCTGGCTCCCCTTGTCTTCAAAACATGGAAGACGAATACTATCATATCTCAACATACCTTCATGGTAACTGGACACCATCAGCTATGATATCAACAGTTGATCTTTTTCTTAATACTGTTAAACCCTGCGCAACTAATTTAATAGACCCTAGTTACGGAGACAACCAGATAATTCTGAGCACAAATGATAAGATTAATCTTTTCAATTACCTTGACCAGATGGTCGTATTGGGCGGCAAAAGTTCAGATCTACAGCTAAGCATCTCCAATATAAAAAGCTTACTTAATTCTATTGAAAATGTCACGAAAGCTGATGTAATTAGCACCTTGGGACTGTAACACATTGTATTCTACCCTGGAGAATAAGGGATACAAATCCATGACCTCTTGACTGCCTGTAAGGTATTCTAATGTCACTCATAAATGATTCGGTTTAGCTAAAGGTAAGTAAAATCGGGCATTCAATGGGTTTACCGTTATTCCGGCAATCGCGCAAGCCATGTACGGTATTTACCGTACATAAACTATTCACTGCATCAGCGTTTTTAACGGTATCAATTTCGCTCTGAAGAGATCACGATTCTTGAATTAGGCATCATTCCAAACGTGTGTTCGGAATATTCCGAACAACACTTCCGCGATTGCCAGAGACGCATCTCAAAAGCACCTACTCTATCGCTTAACCTTAATATATTTTCTTACCTTCACATGGGTTGGCAATTTGGCGCATCTTCCGGAGAAGCCCTCTGTCGGAGGAGAAGTATCCAAATCGTAACCCCGCTTGGAAACAAGCGCTGTTAATTATTGATTTTCAAGGGTTTACAAGAAAAGGTTCCAGTACCTCTCTCTCCGAAACGGGACCAGCTCAAAAACGCCACCTTCCTTTATTACGAATAAGGAGAACACCTTTTAAAAAGAGGAAGCACCAGATCTTGTGATTTGGTGCTTTTTACATTTAGCAAGATAGCTAGTAACACCGTTGACACTTCATCAACATGCCATCTTGCTGGGGAAATTCCCCAGCCCCCTAGGTCAAGTCTTTTTATTAATTGCCAAGCGTGTCCGTTTTGATTATCCCAGATTCATCGATGCTCAATCTTATCACAGTACTGTCTTTACTAATCACTGTAGGGTAACTACTGTCATCTTCATACTCCATTGCAATCTCGTAATCCATTCTTAGAATCGAGTAGTCTGATTGAGTGCAACTCTTGCCCTTCCAGACTAAACCACCATCCCCTCCAATGAATGTGAGTGGCTCAATTGAGATTATGCTGTCATGTGATTTGCTCTGAGTTACCAGTAATAGCATCCTCATATAGTCATAATAATAAAAGACAGTAATGACTTTATATGAATAGGTCTCGCAAATATCAGAATCATAGAATGCCTCATAAAAATTTACCTCATCCCCAATCTGCTCTAGTAACCAATCAGATGAGTCAATTTTTTTCGCGCTTTGATAACCATAACTGTACAGCGTGTCCTTTCTGGAAGAGGATAAGTCATAGCAAATTATACTAGTATCCAATTTACACTCAACACTGATTTCGTTCAATGATTTATTGCTTCTCTGGCAATTTGAACAGAAGAGTAATGAGCTCAACACGACTACCGAAAAAGCCAATCTCCTAGTTTTCATACTCGATACCATTTTGAAAATGTCTGTGGGTGCACTTAATGTCTATCCACATGATAATGATTATCATGACCTGATGTCATATCCCATTTAATACTCATTGACCCTGAACCGTGCAGACCACGGCCTCTTAGATCACCCGGTAAGATAATTCTCGTGAAATTGTGATTACCAAGAGCATTAATGAAAGCCTGTGTTTTCTGGACATTGACCATACTAGGTCTTCCTCCACCATTGATACTTCCAGCATCTCCTAAGAACCTAGCGTCAAATGCTCCGGCGTCTCCATGATGATACTTCCATCCAGCATTGACCATTCCGTTGCCAGGTGACTTCATGTCACCGATATTGACTACATCTGAATAGGATTGATTGTATTCCACGACTGCGCCAATAAGATCCGCAACGACGGAAGCTTCACCCCACTGATCCTCCGGACCTGATTCATCGTTTCTATTGAAGTGATTGAACAATACCTTTCCTTCGAATGTATACGAACCGTTTCTAGAATTAGGATTATCTGCAGGTAATTCAACCATTCCATCTGCATTAGCTACGAGCCTATCCCCTCTAGAAATTGCAGCATCATAAATAAATCCCGCAATCCTGCTCACATTCTCATTATAGCTGCCCGACGCGATTGATGTGGCCGCGGTATAGTTCATATCATTCAAAACAACCACATCTTGTGAACCATCTTCAACATAAGATGTCTCACCAGTCTCGGCATTAACGAGCCATATATCGGCATCATTTCCATCAGGATCAACCATCATTACTGGATTGTTATCTGAGAAGTTATATGGACTCATAGAGACATTGTTGCCTTTCATTGCCAAAGGATCCACACTCATCCAAATACTGAATTTGCTTTGGTAGTACCTCGCGCCGTAATAGTGATATCCTGTTTCAGGTGTACGTCTTCAAAGAAGTTGGACATTATTGTTTGGAGTAAATTACAAAAAAATTGCTGATTTACTTCTAAGGTGATTTCTTCTTCGCTGTTTCATAGATTTTTGTTTTAGTATTTGCCTTTGTTCTAGAATAATTTTGTTCGTACCGTTATAAACGCTTGCAGGAGTACAGTTATTTAGAGATTCATGATAGCGTTCGTTGTTGTAGTATTCGATGTACTCGTCAATAGCTTTTTTTAAATCGCTTAAGGAGTAGTAATGATGGAGCTTTACCACATTTTTCATGGATCTGTGATACCGCTCTATCTTTCCTTGTGTTTGTGGATGATTTGGTGCTCCATGCACTTGTGTAATACCTTTTTCTTTCATGAAGGCTTTGATATCCTCAGAGATATAACATGAGCCGTTATCGGACAAGATTTTTGGTCTTCTACCCTGAGGAAGTCCAGTCTTTATCAGTGCTGCTTCCACATTACGTTCTACATCCGGTGTCTTCATAGTCGTGCACAGTTCATGATGAATGATGAACCGCGAGTAATCGTCCATAATACTTGAGAGGTAAAACCATCCCCATCCTTCTACTTTGAAGTAGGTAAAGTCAGTTTGCCACATCTGATGAATACGCGTGGTTTTATCCTTGAACTCATTTGCGGCCTTGACCAAGATGTGATTGGGGCTTGTGATTAAATTTACTGCTTTCAGGATCCGGTACACAGAGCTCTCTGAGATAAAATGTCCACTATTATCGGTCATAAAGGTGGCTATCTCACGAGGGGAGTCCCCACTCCGATCTAAGGCCACTTCGATCACCTTCGTTCTGTAGCTTTCTGGGATCCTATTCCATGTGCTGCGGCATTTTTTATCTTCTAGTGCATCGGGACCGCCCTCAAGGAACTTATTGTACCAGCTATAGAACGTTGACTTACTCACGTTAAGCTCCTTTACCGTTCGCTTTAACGGAAGATCAGAAGACTCTACCAGTCTTATAATCTCCAACTTTTCTTCTTTAGTATATCTCATGTAGCGCTGATAAGGGTCTATTCCATGCCTTTCGATAGCTTTTTTAAAAAGCGGTTACGAAGTATTTCCTCGGCTAAGGCTTCTTTAAGTTCACCGTTTTGCTTGCGCATCTCGGCAACCTCACCGCTATCTGCTTCACGTTTGGTATCACCATTTAATCGTGCTTTACCAGCGTCCATAAAAGCTTTGCTCCAACTGTAGTAAACAGACTGAGCGATACCTTCTCTTCGGCAGATCGCAGCAATAGACTCATCACCGCTTAACCCTTCTAATACAATAGCAATCTTTTCCTCAGGATTGAATAAGCGCTTAGTACGACGTTTTACATCTTTGATAATGGCCTCCGACTTCTTCGGCCTTCCTGGTCCTTTTTTCATTTTGACTAAAGTGTTGGGAGACGCTTTCATATACTTTTAAAGTCTCCATTAAAAAATACTAACTTTAGTCCAACTTATGCTGACGACTTACAATTGATTAGCAACATCAGTTTCTAGAATAAACCCCATCAAACTTTACACCATAACCACTATTCACGCCAGAACATGCCTCGGTAGTTAAATTTACTGCTAAGTCATCAAAAGTGAAACTTAAAACATCTCCTTGATTGACTTAATTTTAAGCAAACTCACCAGCTGAGTCTGTGTCAAATAGACTGTGTCCTTTATTATAGCCGTGGATATAGCATAACGATTGAAGAACATCTTCTGGAAAACAAAAAAATTTAATCACGTGAACATTAAAGCCATTTGTATTCATCTACTTCTTCCTTAAAAACCTGTAGAATGGTATTGTCTGAGAACACAAAAGAATCAATTAGGATCAGTTTCGTTTCAGATACGGGTACTTCACTTGTTGGTAAGGGTTGCTGAAGTATTTTTGTGTTTACGTCTTCTTTTGGGATTTGCACACCGATACTACCTCCAACATCTTTACAACTGACAAGCTGAATAGTTATTGCGATGAGTAATACTCTGTGGATTAAAAAATGCTTACTGAATAGACTCACGGAATAACAAAGTTAAATTTTTGAATGCGTATCTTATGTGAAGTTTAAAATTAGCCACGAAAGAAATGAGTGAAGGACTCCAGGAAACTAATTCCCATAATATCTTTATTATATTTATTATCACATTGTTTGCAATAGCTTTTTTAGCGCCGTTATTCAAACAAAAGAAAGTTAGAAGTGAAATAAAATCAATAACAAAACAAGAAAATCAAATTGACGTTCTGCGTGAACTTATGTTTAAGGCTGGCTTGTCCTTGTCCCGTGCCATTAGGTTTGCAGTAGGAGGAATTATCACGACGATTGTTTTTTTAGAACTTGAAAATCAATTTCCACAGGTTGATTCGCTAATCTTAATTGGATTAAGTATATGTCTACTCACTATTTATAGTGTTGTTTATAAACTCATCCATGTAAGTTTGTATTTAAAGGGGGCTAAACAAATAGATATATAAGCTTTCAATGATCCCATGGTTTTACCCTATATAATGCACGTCTTAGTTAATTATAAAGTATGGTCGTATTTGGTACAGACGAACGTTTTATTGTAGAACACTTTAAGCCCTATCTCAAAATCTTTGAGGAATATGCAGCCATACTTGATCAAAGACATTATGCGCATTTATACGTCAGAATACTTGACTATTCTCGCAGCAACTTGTTAACCTATAGCGCAGTATCTATAAGCAAACGGGTGACTAACCCAAATGAGAATCCAAGAGTTGTTGAGTTACTGTCTGAATTAAAGCAACAGATTGAACACACGTGTTCCAAATGTGGAGCCTACAACGCTAAGCAAAGGGATAATAGTTACCCTTTAGATAATGTATCTGTATTATGTGAAAGATGCTTTTTAAATGTGGATGATGTTGCCATTAGGTACATCTCACCTCTTATAGAGTTTGATTACGCAGAAAAAGGATCATTTTATTTCTACGAAAATCAATGCTACGTAGGCACAAACAACCCTAAGTACAAGAAATTTTGTGTAAGCAACGACCTGATTAATAAAGGAATCAAACATGATCTTAACGGATTTAATTGGATTATAAAAACAACCTTTGCTGGTCAAGATACAGGCTTTATGGATGAATCTGGAACTATTGTTTACACTGGTGATGTAGTACTATGTGAAGGACGTCATACCCCAGAGATTGATCTATATGATGCAACTAATAAGTCACGAAATTCATATATCAAGTCAACTGATATATGCTACACAGTATGTGGTTCGGTGGCTACCAATCCATCTCATTACAAGAGATACAAACACAACTTGTTTGAGGCAGTTCTAGATAATCATGGTGCTTTTTTAGTACATAGTAGAAAAATAGAGGTTATCGGCAATATATTTTATAACCTACCTGTGAACCAATCTATAGACATTTGGCAATTAGCTTGTGATTTTGCCCAGTCAGGATACAACGAAAGTGGTTTTTGGAGTAAACATAATCTTTCAGATGCAAGAGACGGGTTTAGTACAATTATTACTCCTTCATTTTTATTGGAAAACTGAATAACTATAAAATTAAATCTCGGGACAATGAAAAGAGTTAGACTGTTGTATACTTTTTTTTCTTGTGTAATCTTAAATCAGACTTCAGCACAATTAAAAGGAAGGCCTGACCCTAGTGATTATGGTGAACCTTATGACTGGAGTGAATTTAACGCCTCTGACTTCCTTATGTCTGCAATTATTTGTGGGATCATATTTGCTGCTGCTATTAAACTTAAGAGTCAGAAGCACAAAACGTATAATACCATTGGCAACGTTTTGATTGGTATAGGGGTAGTTTTTGCATTGGGTACAATCATTGGACCAATTGGTGCTGCGCTATTAATTGTTTGGCAAGTGTTTGTTGGTGTAGCAATAGTAGGTGGGTTAATTTGGTATGCACTGAATATCACGAATAATGATTAAGAATAATCTTTTACTTGTTACTCTACTTTGTCTAAGCACATTGGCATTTGGTCACAGTGGGGGTACAGATTCTAAGGGAGGGCACAGAAACCATAGTACAGGTGAATATCATTACCATCATGGTATGGGACCACATCAGCATACCAAGAATGGCACTTGCATACCTAAAAGAAACAGAAATATATTTTTTGGGGCGCTAGTGATAATTGGTGGAGGTTACCTCATTTTAAAAGACTCGTAGAGGGTTAAATAAAATATGAAAAAAGAAAGAATATTCACTTTAATAGTATTGATTTCAATTGGATTATTAATAATAATTATGATTACCAAGTCAAAGTATTATAAAGATTTAAAACGTGCTCAGTACCGAGAGGAATACCGGGAAAAAGTATTAAAATCACCGTTTAGTTACATTAGGGAAGGTACTTATAAGACGACAGAAGAATTGACTAGGGCTAAAGTAACCTTTAACAAGTTTGGTGTTTCTGAGATAAAATATAGCCAGTATGATCAAAGAATCATAGACTTTGAATTTACCAGCAGAGCATTAATTATAGATTATCCTTATGAATGGCAGGATTTGACAGATGATGGTGGGTCTGTGCAGTATAGTCGGGCGTTTGAGAACAAAAAATATTCTCATGTCCAAGAAATAATCAAGTTCAATCCCATTTTCACAAGATTAATCCCTAGGCATTTAGACGATTCAACAACAACTTTTAAAATAGAAATTGAAGAGTGGTATGTACTTGACATGAAAAGCGGTAATGTTATTCTAGACGTCCTCAATACAAATACAAATGAAGCTAAAACATTAACACTTTATTGCCATAAATACTATGACGGTGAGTTCAGGGGATTTGGCGCTATTACTACTTGGGGTATTGATGTTAAGAGCAGGCTCTACAAACATGCCAAAGATGTTTTACTGCAAGAAGAATACCAAAAATCCACATCATCAAGAAAACGGTTAATGGGATACAATATATCAGAGTCTTTAAAATTTCGGGGGTTTATGACTCTTGACGCAGAAAGATTGTATTTTGAAAATGGGAAAGCGTATCACAATAACACTCCGGATTATCACCAAAAAAGCAGGCTAGAAGAATGGTAGAAATAATCCAAACTGCCTCCCCTAAACTAACAATGTACCTTAAGTTCTTGACTTTAATAACACCCATTCATATGATTGGTGTTAACGGGAGAATCAGCCGTTAGACGTTTATATGTTGCCTGAGTTGTAGTCTTACGTGAAACATTCCTTTTTCAAAGTATTATCTATTACTCAGTTCTTAATATCCTTTTAATATAGAGCATTGTTATTTGCTTTTCCTGTATCATAGAAATGCTAAATCCATCACAGTACCATTCTATAAACTGACCAATTTCAGGGTTGTAATTGACCTGGGCTTCACAGTTCCTGTCAAAGTAGTCCATAAAATCATCCTTAAGTATCATAGCTAGATCATTGCTAAAACCAATTGAAATGGCTTCATCAGCTATCAAAATATAGGGGGCTGTAGAGGATAGAGTTTGGTAAAGGACATATTCATATTCTACAAGGGTTATCTCTGCTGGCTCTATTTCTGTGTTTAATGGATAAGCTTTGAAGAACTTTTCTTTGAAAGCTGATACATCATCAAGTGCAGTGACATAATCCTGGACACCAATATCTTGAGACCAACAAAATAACGGCATTAGTAAAATTATCAGGACTTTCTTCATTACTATTTAGCTTTCTTGTAAAACTAATCACTTTACTGCTGTAGTGTAGTGAAAGAACGCTTTTTTACAACAAGTTATGGGACATGCTGACTTAACTACTAGTCTTACCTATTTAAGAGGATTAGAAGTGAAGCAGTTGGATGTTGAGGACTTGCCTGAATTAGTCTAATACGAGACACGAGGTATATTGTATTGGTGATTAACTTAATAACCTAAACTTAATAGCATGCGCCGTATACATCTGTTATTGATGTTGTTACCTATTTATCAACTGATTGGACAAACAAGATACGATCTTAATCTGCCAAATGTTCAGTCGTATAGCCAACAAGCTCAAAAGTATAAGCTAGGCTTAGACAATTCTAACAATAGTAAGGGTCATACAATAGGATCCTATATGGTAACGACAAAACTTAACGTAAGGGAAATACCTTCAACAAACGGCCGTATTCTTGGTCAATTTTCCTCTTTTCAAACTATACACGTCCAAGGTTTTGTAGGAGATTGGGCACAGGTAAAGGTGCAAATTAACTCCTACATCTATCAATTGGCTTATGTTCACAAAAACTACATTACGCTTATATCCGCTTCCAACCTGCCCATTTATGCAGGAGGAGGTTACAATACATATGACTACAGTGTTTCGGGATACGGTGACTATGACTATGTTTACGGTGAAGTCACTGTAGATCAAGACGGAGGCTCTGGCTACATCTACCTAGAAAACGGGGATGAATTATACATCACGGTAGATTGGACTGGTTATGGAACATTAGAAGGATATGACGATGACGGTAATTACTATCAGCTAGACGTAGACTAGAGTTATTCCATAATTAACTAAACTCTTAAAGGAAATGAATCCAGTTTATTTGAACATCCTTCTTGTGGTAATTGGCTTGTATTTAACCGGCCTAATTGCCTTAAGATTAATGGATAGCGAGATTGGTGATCTTTATAAAATGAGTCGCTATAAAAGCCTGAAAAACTATTTGTTCTTTATAATTATATTTCCTTTGGCAGTAGGATTTATTGGGATTTTAATGTTGGGCATGCTACTGTTTTCCTTTGGCATGCATCCAACTAATTGGTTTTAGAATAAGGCAAGGTGAAAAATAAATTTGAAAACTACACTGATTCAAGACTCGTTCATGAGCTTAAATCTAAACGTGATATTTTACATAAACCTTGGGTCAATATTATCATTCCATTTATTCTATTAATTGCTGAGGGATATGGAATTTATCTAATGGTAGCAAGTAGCCTAGCAATAGAAGTAGTATTCTTGTTAACCTTGCTATTAATGACTTGGATGGGCGGCTGCCTGATATTTATTTATGGGTATATAACAGCCATGAGAGATGAGGAGATTATCGTTAATGAATTGAGAAAGAGAGGGAATGACAATTTCCGGTGATTTTCTCCGTATGTTCTAAAAATTCCATCAACGTATTTTGTGCTTAAAATCTGTTTTCACTCCATAGTTTAGATCAACTTCTCCTGAAATTCCACTTAGCTTACCCGTCTCAGAATATTGATGGATATTCCAGTCAACAGTAGAAGGACATCTGCTGTAAGCTGCTATCCATTTAGGGTACTCATTAAAGTAACCACGTAAGTACTCGTTGTAAAAGCTGAGATTGGTATAGATCATTGGTTTCACCCCATATTCTTCTTCAGCTAGCTTTAACCAATTGGCAATACCTTGACGTAAATTATCAGCTCCATATTTACTGGGTTTTTCTACATCTAGTACTGGTATAAGTTCATGTTTATCCATATCAACAGCATTTTTAAAATTGTTGAATTGTATCGCAGAGTTTCTATTAGACCAGTAGTAATGATAGGCACCGCTTTTTAGTTTCACCTTTTTTGATCCACCTAAGTAGTCTTGGTATTTAGGATCTTCATTAAGGCCCACTGTAGCACGTATGTATACAAAGTCAATTGCAGGATGATTTGAATTTAGCTCCTCCCAGTCTATCACTCCATTATGATAACTGACATCTATCCCGTGTACACTATCTTTAATGTTACAATCTTTCACTACTTCCAACTCCTCTTGATAATCCGGAGGAGGTACTTTTTGCTTACACCCTGCTAATACAGCTAAAAGGGTTAACACACATATATATTTCATTTTATTTATTGGATTGAGAGACACTGTCTAAGTAGACATTCCCATATTCAAGCTTATAATATAAAGACATTGATTTAGTTCTGTGATTAAACTTCACCGTACGCTCATCTTCTTTTATATAAACAGCTACGTATTCATCTTGAGTGGTAGTGACCTTGAGCAACTCTTTCTCTACCACTATATCCATTGAGCCATCCATAAGTACATGTGCCTCTACTGGCGTTAACGACTCGGATGTAAATAGCTCAAGCTTAGCTAAAGAATCTAGTTCATCCATTATGTATTTATCAGATCCGTTCTTAAAGTTAAATGACCATTCTTTCCTACCTAAAAAGCTTTCATCAAGACGAAAAGCATTGATCCATGTATAAGAATTACCCTGCTGAGCATACCCACCTTGGAAAAATAAAAGATCAGGACACTGAGTTAATTCATCCATATAAAAGTGTCCTATGTTACCCCATTGATTGTTAACGTCAATTTTTGCTTCTTTCCATGAAACCGTTCCGTCAGTGGATCTATAACTACGTCTTAAAAACACAGGAGCACTACATGAATGACATCCCTCCCAATCATCAGATTCTATTGTTAATACCTGAAGCTCAGTACTGTCTTTAAAAAGATGTCTTTGTAGGAGCTCATATTCAGGTACAGGAAGGGTGCTTAATTCTGATTCAATATCGCTATCAAGGGAAGAACACCCTGAAAATGAAAGCACGATTAGGATCCTCGTAAGATTGGAGAAAGCACCTTTTTTCATATTGAAATTTAAATATTGAAGATATACAGTAATTTTATTCTTGACCAATCATTACTCTCGTCAATATTAGCTATTCATATAAAGAATAAATTTTCTCAAACTCTTCAAGTGACGATTCAAACCACTCTAAAAATTGATCCGATTTTCTCATGGAACTTAATATATCATTCAAAAAATATGGATCACAAATAGGCTTTATAACTAATGAAATAAATGCATGTTTAGGATAAGAACCGCTTTCTTGAAATTTTTCAATTTCCTTTATATAGGTAAGCTGTTTATCTATCAGGTACCTACGATCTACAAATGAATAAGTTTCCCTTTCCCTATGTCCAGGAGATATAGCCCCTGGAAAGTATTTCAAACATTTCCTCATGAATAAAGGAGCAATTTCGGAATGCTCTAATGCAAATTTATGTAGGAAAAATGCAAAGCCGAGAAATTCTAGTTCAATGATTCTATTCTTAAAGGGAGAATTTTTTTGTATCTCATGATGTTTTTGCAGAAAGGCTAAATTAACTTGATTAAGTTGATTTCTCAATTCATGAAACACAACGTCTAAATTACTCTCTGAAAGTTTTTTTCTACTTGCTGTTTTTAGGTTTGTCTCTTGTATACTTTCTTCTTTAGTGGCCTTGGCATCTTTTAAACGTTGGTCATAGTCTTCTCTTAGTCCTATAGTATCAATTACTGAATCAAATTTTGTAGCTTTTGATACAAGCTCTCCAACTCTTCCAAGGATAGGCGCTAAATATGAACCATTAGGAGGATACTGACCTACTTGCGCTATAACGGCTTTAGGTACTAACGCTGCCATAGTAATAGCTCTATCTATATCTTGATTATTATCAATCATAAGATTGTAGACATAGAGCATTGCATCTTCTATGTTATATGGTGTACCGGCTTTCCTTTTATTTGCTATATCCTTAGCAACAATTTTTGCAAGTCCTTGAGCTTGTTTATTTTCTATATTACAAAAAGCCATATTAACAAAGTATATCGTTTATTTCATCACCAATTTCCCCACCTTCTTCGCTTTCTTTAGAGGTGTCAAATGTATTAAAGTCAATTGTTTCTACTGTTTGTGTAGCTTGATCTAAGTCGCCACCTTCTGGTGCTTGATGAGTTGCAGTTGGTTCTGGTACATTTTCTTCTTCAGTAGCTTTTGCATCTTTTAAACGTTGATCGTAGTCCTCTCTTAGTCCTATAGTATCTAATATGTAATCAAAGTTTGTAGCATTAGCTTTTAACTCAATTATTTTCCCACCAACTGGAGCTAAATATTTAGATGTCTTAGCACTAATAGACATTGCCGCAAGTAATGAACCAGGAATTAAAGCAAGTGCTGTAACTGCTCTGTCAGGTTCAGAACCTCCTTCTATAAGTTTATTATAGAAAGTTAACATGGTTTCTTCTACATTGTAAGGCTGACCTGCAATTCTTTTATTAGCAGCATCTGTAACAACGGCATCTAATAGTGCCTTTTGATTTATCTTATTTAAATCACAAAATCCCATATTAACGGAGTATATCGATACACAAATGAACCTTTGATTTTATCAAGATCAGTTTCCCTAAGATATCGCGCTAAAACAAATTTTCATTATCATGCGTTCATTTTCTTAGTATTTCCTCCTCATGTTGATTTCTAGGTTAACAAATGAATCCACAGGCGTTGCATTTACTAGCAGAATACTTCAAATTAGTGATGGGTGCTGAACGGAATGAGATTAACGGCAGCAGCACTTCCTTGTAGAGACATAAGGTTAGAGTTACTGCGGGATCTATACACAGCTCAGGAATAGTACCAGGGAGAAAGTTCCAAGTATAGCGGGTGGTTAAACACTTGACAGTTGTCTCCAAGCTAGGCGGCTTTAACGTACCAGTCTAGACACTGCATAGAGGGAGCATATTGCTTTAAATCTTTGCAAAGTACGTACCAGCAGCACTCTGAAATAAGGTGCTGTCTGGGATACTTGTACTCTTCACTACAGAAAAAGCATAATACCAGTACACTCAGTAGTACTTCTACTACTTTACTAGGTACAAGTAAAATATCATCACAACAGCACATACAGGTAAAAACATTCCATATCTTGAAGCAAGTGTCAGTAGTCAAAACTAAAATTGACAACTTATCACTAGCAACCAATAAACACTTCAGAAGTATGGAGGAACTAAGATTATGGCATTATACAACAGCTGGAAGAATTGATGAAATTATAGAGTCAGGCGAAATCAGAGCTACAAAATTCAATGCTACTTCTTTAAGAGAAAAACCTACAGTTTGGGTAAGTTCTAATCCTTTATGGGAAAGAACAGCTACTAAAATGATAGCGGACGACAGTGGTAATATTACTACACTTTCAATGGCTGAACAACATGAGTTAATGGGCCTTGGAAGAATAGAGATATTTAACGACACCCCAGATCTTTTTACCTGGCATAGATTTAAAAACTACATAGCCCCTAAAAAGCAGATAGCTAGAGACATGGAGGCTGCAGGAATTAAAAATGGTGCTAACCCTTTAGAATGGTATGGATCTCATAACCCCATAGAAAAAATAGATTGGATTAAGGCTGAGATTTGGGATGGCAAACAATGGCAACTACACACCATTTTTGAGCATGAAGAATAAGCTAGTGATCAGATTGTCCCAATAGTGATTCACTTCCTTTCCACGGTTCTAAAAGGTATAATGATTTTAAAACCTTTCTTTTAAAATGACTGTATACCGCAGGTGCTACGGGGGTTTTAGTCATTTTTACTATGTCTAAAAATTGCCTTGCATTATTTAAGTACCAATCCTTTACACTTCCGCTAAAAGGATAACCATGTATTTCTCCGGCATAACGGTCCTCCCAACTTAATTTTCTATTCAAGTTAAAATGTTTGCTGTTGGGATTCCTTATACTCATTAAGCTATTGTTCTTTACCGTATACCGTAAAGGTCACTAAATGAAATATATATGCTCACTAGTAAGTCTAAGGACTTTTCAAGCTGTTCTCAACAGGGTAATGTAGTGAGTTCATCCAATCTTTAGGATTAGACAAGAACATCTTTAATTCTTCCTTGACTTGAGGTTTCATAAGTTGGCTATTGTTTTCTAGGGTTAAGACAAAGATTCAAACAGACGTATCAATAGCTATGACAGTATTAAGCCTTCTGTAATCAATATCCACTGCAGCCTTCAAATTCTAAGAAGTTTTTGTAACGAGATACATAATCACTCATAAGAAATTAGGTCAGGCTTGTTCCATTATTCTTTAAACGTGATAAATACGCCTGAATCTTCTTACTTTAGAGACTTCACCAAGCCTGATAAACCATCAGATGAACAAAAAGTCATTAACAGAAACGGATATATGCATGAAGTATATCACCCCTAGTCTGGAGAAAGCAGGATGGGATATACATACGCAGATTTCTAGAGAGCATTATTTTACTGACGGTAGAATCCAAGTACAAGGGAAACTGAGTACAAGAGGAAAAGGTAAAAAAGCTGACTACATACTTTCTTACGGCAGGGATCAGATGATTGCTGTTATTGAGGCTAAGGACAACAACCACAGCATTGGATCTGGTATGCAGCAAGCACAAGAATATGCTGATATTCTGGATATTCCATTTGTTTTTACCTCCAATGGGGACGGTTATATGTTCTATGACAAAACGGCACAATCAGGTCCATTAATTACAGAGTTGTCGTTAGAGGAATTTCCTTCACCAAAAACCTTATGGGAAAAATACTTGGCTTTCAAGGGAATTGGAGAAGAAAGTAAACCCGTTATTGAGCAGCCGCTTTTCTTTGGTGAAGGCAGTTACCGACCAAGGTATTATCAACAAATAGCTATCAACAGAACAGTTGAAGCAATTGCTAGAGGCCAACAAAGAATCTTGCTGGTCATGGCCACAGGTACAGGAAAGACTTTTACTGCTTTCAACATTGTATGGAAACTATGGAAGAGCAGACGCAAAAAAAGAATACTATTCCTAGCTGACCGCAATGCGCTTTTAACCCAAACTAAGAATGGGGACTTTAGCCCTTTTGGCAATGACATAATGACTATTGTCAAGAACAGGAAAGTAGACCGCTCCTATCAGATTTACTTTGCGTTATACCAGGGGTTAACAGGAAGTGAAGAGGATAAAAATGTTTACAAGCAGTTTAGCCCAGACTTTTTTGACCTAATCATTATTGACGAGTGTCACAGAGGAAGTGCCAGAGAAGCATCTGCATGGAGGGATGTATTGGAATACTTTACAAATGCTACTCAAATAGGTCTCACTGCTACACCTAAAGAAACAGAGGACGTCTCTAACATGGCCTACTTTGGGGAACCCATTTACACCTACAGCCTAAAACAAGGTATTAACGACGGTTTTTTAGCACCATATAAAGTAGTAAAAATCACCACAGATGTTGATGAAGGGTGGAGACCTACCTCTGGACTAGTAGACAAATATGGCCATGAGGTTGAAGACCGTATTTACAATCTAAAAGACTATGACAGGAACCTAGTCATAGATGAACGTACGCAGATAGTTGCAGATAAGATTTCTGAATTTCTAAAGAAAAATGACCGTTTTGCTAAAACCATAGTCTTCTGTACAGACATAGACCATGCAAACAGGATGCGTCATGCATTAATTAACGCCAATGCTGATCTTGTAAGAAAGCATCCCCATTATATTGTAAAAATCACAGGTGATGACCAGGTAGGTAAACAAGAGCTTGACAACTTCATAGATGTAGAAGAACAATTCCCTGTTATTGCAACCACTTCAAAAATGCTTACTACCGGAATAGACACTAAAATGGTAAAACTCATTGTTCTAGAATCCAATATTGGTAGCATGACTGAGTTTAAGCAGATTATTGGTAGGGGTACACGTTTAAGAGAAAAAGAAGGCAAGACCTACTTCACTATCATGGACTTTAGGAAAAACACTAACAAGTTTGCTGATCCTGACTTTGATGGTGACCCAATACCTGTTGAGCCTAAAGGTGGCAGCAAGCCCAAAGGAACAGGCACTAAAGAAGACAATCCAGAACCCTATGGTGCCAAGGAAGAATCTGAAGAACTGCCAAACATACCTAAATATCATGTTAATGGTATTGATGTTTATGTGAGCACTGAACGCGTACAGTATTATGGTCCCGACGGTAAACTCATAACAGAATCATTGATTCAATACACTAAGAGCAACGTTAAAAAGGAGTTTCATACTGCAGCTGCATTTAGTAATAAGTGGAATGCTGGCAAGAAAAAAGAATTCATAGACTCACTGGTAGACCAAGGGATATTGGTAGAAGCATTACGAGAAGAGATAGGTGCTAATTATGATGTTTTTGATCTTATCTGTCATGTAGCTTATGATATGCCGCCACTCACAAGAAAAGAAAGAGCTGAAAACGTAAGGAAGAGAAACTACTTTGCTAAATATGGTGAACAAGCCAGGACTGTTTTAGAGCTTCTATTAGATAAATACGTTGATGAAGGAATTACAGTTATAGAAGACACCTCAGTATTACGTATTGCTCCGTTAAATTCTTTAGGCACACCGCTGGAACTTATAAAGCCGTTTGGTGGAAAGAAGCAAGATTTTGAAAACTTAATAAAAGAATTAGAATACCAACTATATAACCCTACAGCATGACAATTTCTCAAATCATAGATAAGATTCAAGAGAATCAGCTTTTTGTCCCAGCTTTTCAGCGTGAGTATGTGTGGAAAAGAAAGAATGCCAAGGAATTGGTATTTTCTTTAATTAAAGAATATCCCACAGGCACCATGCTAACTTGGGAGACCAACAACCCACCGGAACTAAAAGGTAAACACAAATACTCTTCTCAGCAAGGTGCTGTAAAGCTCATATTGGACGGACAACAGCGCATCACAACGCTATACATGCTTATTACTGGAGAGTTACCTCCTTATTATGAGCAGCATGAGATTCAAAATGACATCAGGAACTTATATGTTAATGTCAAGACACTCCATTTAGAGTACCATAGTAAGTCCTTTGACAAAGACCCTTTGTGGGTTAACATTACAGATGTCTTTCAAAAGAACATTAGAAAAAGAGACGTAGTAGTAGCGTTAGAAGAGCTTAATGAAGGGGAACGTATTTCAAGAGAACTGGACGATGCTATTGAAGATAATTTCAGTGCTGTTCAAGAAATTACAAATAGGGAGTTTCCTGAACAAATTATACCTCCTAAAGCATCTATCAAAGAGGCTATTGACATCTTTTATGTTGTAAATGCGTCTGGGGTAAATCTTACTGATGCAGAGCTTGCATTGGCACAAATATCAGGTTATTGGCCAGAAGCTAGAGAGCGTTTCAAGAAGAAGCTGGAAGAGCTTGAAAAGAATGGCATGGTCTTCAATTTAGACTTTATCATCTATGTGTTACTTGGTATAATCCACCAGATGGGGTCTAAAATGGAACGTCTGCATGGTAAGGAGAATAAGGACAAGATTATAGAAGTTTGGGAGAAGCTAGAAGACAAGCTATTAGACTACGTTCTCAACATTCTTAAAGACCGTGCTTACGTTGACCACACCAAAGAAATCAACTCTGTTTATGCGTTGGTTCCCATCATAGTTTATGCCTACTATAAGAATGGGGAGAATCTAAGTGAAAAAGAGATTAATAAAGCAGTAAAATGGTTTTACTATTCTCAGATTAGACAGCGTTACATCTCTCAGCTACAGCAAAAGTTAGATAAGGATGTTAAAATTGCTGCCAATGAAGAAAATCCGTTTGATCAAATGATTAATCAAATTAGCATTGACCGTCCTTTAGAAATCTCCAAGGAAGAGTTTATTGGCGCTACTGTAAGTAATGCGCTATGGGGGCTGATGCGTTTCTATTTTAAAAGCAAAGAGGCTAAATGTCTTACTACAGGCGTGAACATTAGAACTAAGATGGGTAAGAAGTACTCATTAGAATGGGACCACATTTTCCCCTATTCAGTGCTTAAGCAGAATGGCTATTCTATGAACGTCTCTAAAAAATATTCTCTAGCTCAGGAAATCACCAATAGGGCTGTTCTCACAGCTACAGAAAACAGAACTAAGAGCAATACCCAAGCAGAAGACTACTTAGCCCAAGTGGTAGATAAATTTCCTCAAGCATTGTCTAAACAAGTTATTCCAGAAGACCA
>Ga0209654_1001486_pt1 | contig 18619 bp, 15 predicted proteins | sample SaaInl1SG_22_DNA_FD_184646 | JGI IMG/M metagenome (GOLD analysis project Ga0209654, IMG submission 184646) | Marine microbial communities from expanding oxygen minimum zones in the Saanich Inlet - ESP_161SG_22_DNA (SPAdes) (version 2) | ecosystem: Environmental > Aquatic > Marine > Intertidal... | reverse complement strand
TTTAGTTTTACCTTTCCACTGAAGGATTTTAGTATGTTTAAAATAGTGCTCTCTATCCTTGTCGAGCAAAAAAGTAAACGGATCTAAAGCCTCATTCATCATCACGCGCTGCAAGAATTCATACACCGCTTTTGGTCCTTCAAAATAGAGTTGTGGTGCTTGATGTCGCACAGGATAAACCCGAACAAATTCTACCATTGCACTCTTTTTCGGCTCAGTAAATAATCCGAAATTCAAGAATTTGCGCTTCTTAGCATTGTTATAAATCGGCCTAATGTTCTCTACTGTTCGCTTGAACTGAATTTGAGCAATAGCCTCATTGCCAATATCCTCAATCTCTAATCTACTCGCCTCAGCTTGAAGTGAAAGTGCCAGTTTATTATCTGCGACAAAATGGCGATTAACACTGTTCTGTAAATCTTTACTGCTCCCCACATAAATTGCCTCACCAGCTTCATTATAGATGTAATAGATGCCTACCCTGTTTTGCAAGTTCTTCACCTGCTCTTTGAAAGGGTTTCTATTTTCACTGGCCGATTTTGAAACGAATACCTTATCAAGGTAACTCTCTCTATCCTTCTGGAGTAAAATCTGTAGTAATTCCGCAGTTAATCTCGCATCGCCTTCCGCACGGTGTCGTGCCGAATTAACAAGCCCGAGCTCCTTCGACACCGTCTTTAAACCATAATTCTCCCATTCGGGAAATATGCGCTCGCAATAAGGGATGGTATCCAATGTAGCTCGATGATAATCAAAACCGAGATTTTCGAACTCCTGCTGAAAAACGCGATAATCAAATCCGATATTATGAGCTACAAACGTAGTCCCCTCGGTGATTTTCACCAATCGCTTCGCCAGCTCATAAAACTTCGGCGCGGTACGCACCATTTTGTTAGTAATCCCAGTGAGTTTGGTTACATAAGGGTCAATGGCCATCTCAGGGTTTACTAAAGACACAAATTGATCAACAATCTCACCGTCTTCTAGGACAAAGACTGCAACATCTATAATCTTCTCCGAACCCCAAGTACCACCGGTACATTCTATATCAATTACTGAAAATCTCACTTAAGAATAGTTTCTAGCGCCAAAAATAGCAGAACCGATGCGAACATGAGTAGAGCCGTTTTCAATGGCTAATTTATAGTCACCACTCATGCCCATACTCAGAGTCGTCCATCCATGAGTATCAGCATACCTTTCGAAAAGCGATTTTAAAACTGCAAACTCGCGGTTCACTGCTTCTTCTTCGTTGGTATTCGTCGCCATACCCATGAGGCCAACAACCTTCACGTTGGGAAACTCTGATAATTCAGAGATGATACTTTCAAGCTCACCTTGGTCTAGTCCAAACTTAGTTTCTTCCCTGGCAATGTGAATTTGAAGCAAACAGTGAATCACGCGATCGTGCTTTGCCGCTTGCTTATTGAGTTCTACCAACACCTTTCTACGATCTACCCCGTGGACTAGATGCACGAAAGGAGCCATGTATTTGATTTTATTCGTCTGAATATGACCAATCATGTGCCAACAAATGTCCTTTGGCAACTCTTCGAATTTAGACGCCATTTCCTGGATTTTATTCTCTCCAAAATGACGTTGACCAGCGTTATATGCTTCCAGGATATCAGATGAGGGCTTAGTCTTACTGACAGCTACCAACTGTACCTTGCCTAATTCTCTTTTATACTTACTAATTGAATCCGCTATGCTCATTTAAAAAGATGAAGCAACATTCCGCTTCTTAATTTTGGCTCAATATAGGTGCTTTTAGGAGGCATTGTCCCTCCCTCCAAAGCTGTTTTTTTCAATACTTCTACACTAACAGGGGGCAGGCGAAAGCCAAGATTTAACCCCTTTGTAAGCATAACAGAACTTTGTTCAAAGGGTTCTTGATGTAGGTAGGTGATTCGCTTGTCTTTTTTGGCGTCCTTAATTCCAAAAATCGGTTCTAAAACCTCGGACATTAGGTATGCTGGCGGCAGTGATTTATCTAATTGCCCCCTGAAATTCAAACAGTACCATTGGCCTTGCGTAAACAATTCGAGGTCCGCATCTACTGATTGAAAACCATTGGTCTTTTTGGAGATACTAAAAATGTTCTCAAAAGCCTCAAGCCGAATATCCAATCCTGATGTATCTATCCATCTTTCAAAAGAATCAATACCGATATCTTCCTCATCCATATACATAGCCAAAATATGCTGGGCTGCCTGGTTACCTCCAAGAGATTTAGCAACCTTGCACGTACTGCCGTATCTATGATGACCGTCGGCTAAGAAATACTCTTTCTGGCTTAGAAGAGCCTCTTGAAGCTCTTTGCACATGCCCGAAGAAACGGTCCATAATCTATGTCCAATTTCATTTGTCGTGTAAAAATCGAATGTAGGCTGACCACTCTTTACTTGCGAGACAATGTGCCTCTGCTTCTGTGTTGCTCTACCAAAAACTAAAACAGGTTCTGCTTGAAATCCGGTGGTTTTTAAATACTCAGCGAACAAATTCTCCCTGCTTTCTAAAGTTTTTTCATGCAAATGAATCTTAGCCTTATTGACATCGAGAAGTCCGATGATCCCCGTATATGTTTTTCCAGCTACGGATTGTTCATATAAGAAATAAGAAGGCTCTTCGTCCAATTCGAATACTCCAGCGGCGATGAATTGATCCAAGCGCAGTCTAATGCGCTCAAATCTATCCTCATTAGTCATTAAAATTTCTGTTTCAGGTCGAATAATTTGCAGAAACGAATAAGGATTGTTCTCAAGTTTATCGTATAACTGAGCAGGTGTATAAGCGTCTACTGACCTACTAGGGACGAGATGCGCTTTATTTCCCTCCGGGCGATAAGCGCTTAGTGGTTTTAGCATGTTGGTTGTCTGTAATTAGGTAGGTGAAAGTTACAGTAAACCGAACTTATATCAATTACACTCTAGCTTCCAAAGGAAGTTTTAATTGACACCGTGTGTAACCTCCTACATTCTCCAGAGAAAACAAACAATTGAAGTCACCGGTTAAATCATTCACCAATGACAATCCCAACCCTGTACCTGTACCTTCATGTGTGTTTACACCGCGCTTAAACGGATGTAGGATATCAGAAGATAACTCTGGAATATTCCCCTTGTTAAAGACACTCAACACTAAATATTCTTTCTCTAGGTGAACGACTAATCTTGGATTATGCGTTACTTCTGCATAATCACGTGCATTCTTTAACATTTGTCCTAAAGTAAACTGCACCATTGGCTCTGGAATAAATACCTGTGGCCAATCGTCAATAACCTGCTCTAGATCCGCATCATATTCATCAACGAGGTTGAACGTCATATTTTTGATTTCGACCTTAGATGCCCCTGAACGCAATACTTCAGATCGGATGTAATGAATATTTGCTAGTTCCCTCGTGGTTTTGCTGACATTGGACAAGCCATCATCAATACGTTTAAAATGGGTCAATACATTATCATCTAAGACCTCCGGATTAGAACGATTAATCTTCAATCGAGCAATTTCAATATTGCTCAATGCTGCAGTAAGTGGTGTATTTATGTAATGGGAGAAAAAATTATTGAATTCCGCACTGTAATCAATGAAGAGCTCCTCTTTTACACGTTGAGCCGCCATTCTCCTGCTTTCTGCATACAAAATGGAACTGGTGTAGATGATTTTAGCAATCACAAAAAGAAACAAGACTACATCCACAGATTTCGAGTAGACATGCAAATCTGGGTGAACGATATTAAATACGGTATCCAAGAAAACTACTACCAAGATTGCAGCAATGATGTACATAGGTACTTTATTCTGGCTGGCCCTATATGTCGTCACATAACGACTAAAGAGCATATCTGCGACAATAATATCAATGACCACTCCAAAGGTGAAAGCTGCAGAATTTGCAAATAGTGCAAGAAGAATCATCCCTCCCAACCCAACGTAAGAAATCTTCTTTCCCGCCTCTAAGTACCAGGTATCGTACCAATTGGCAATCATAAAGACGCTAAGAGTAGAAACGAAGAGAATCGATCCAAAGACTATAGATCCTGGTCTTCCCGTCAAAATACATATCAAAAGAACTCCAATGGAAACGAAGAGGTTTACATTGATGAGATTTTTGAAGAGAAATACAGAAACTGAATCGAGTCTTTTCATTTAGTGTTTTTAACTAAGTAAAAATACTCTATGATGCCGGTTGCAAAAAGGTTTAATACAAAAAAAGGCCTGCGTTATACACAGGCCTTCAAATTTAGATGTACGAGCTCTTTAGATTGCGTCAATATGAGCCGCCAATTCGGTACCAATACGATCTTGTGCCTCGAGCGTTGCCGCACCAATATGCGGTGTAACACTCAATTTACCGTTCATAAGCACCTTCACTGCTGGAGTAGGCTCGTTAACAAATACATCAAGACCTGCACCTGCTACTTTTCCGCTTTCAAGAGCATCCAATAATGCTTCCTCGTTGATAACACCACCACGAGCAGCATTTAATAGTACAACACCGTCTTTCATTTTTGCCAACTCACTAGCACCAATTAAATCGCCTCCAGGAACATGTACAGATATGAAATCACTCTCGGTTAGAACTCGGTCAAAACCTACGTTTTCACACGTAAACTTTATCGATTGACCGTCGAAGAAAGACAATTCTAGATCTACATTGTCTTCGTGGATATCTGAGAACACAACCTTCATCCCAGCCCCAATAGCAAGCTTGGCAAGGGCTTGTCCAATACGACCAAAACCTACAATACCCAGCGTGCGTCCTCGAAGCTCAACACCTTTGGCATAGCTCTTTTTCAAGGCGCCAAATTTCGAATCTCCTTCAAGTGGCATCTGACGGTTTGAATCGTGCATAAAACGTACTAAAGATCTCATATGACCCATCACCAACTCTGCTACTGAATCTGAAGAAGCTGCCGGTGTATTGAATACTTTCAATCCTTTCTCGCGCGCATATTCAACATCGATATTGTCCATACCTACACCACCGCGACCGATACCTTTCAATGAGGGACACGCATCAATCATATCTTTTCTTACCGTCGTAGCCGAGCGCACGAGAATAACATCAATTTGCTCCTCGTTGATATAATCAATCAGTTGATTTTGGGCAACTTTTGTCGTTGATAGCTCGTGGCCTGAGGCCTGAATAGCAGCAGCTCCTGAAGCTGAGATTCCGTCGTTAGCTAATACTTTCATTTAGAATTTATTTTCAAGTTCTTTCATACAATCTACAAGTGCAGCAACACTATCAAGATCCATTGCATTATACATGGAAGCTCTATATCCTCCTACTGAACGGTGTCCATTCACACCAGAGATGTTCTTCTCAGCGATCATCGCATCAAAAGCATCTTTATGAGCTGCCTCGTCGTTCAACAAGAAACATGCATTCATTGTAGAACGGTCTTCTACAGCTGCGGTACCCACAAACAATGGATTGCGATCAATCTCGTTGTATAGCAAGGCAGCTTTTTCTTCATTGCGCTGTTGAGCAGCCTCTACTCCACCGTTGGCTTTTAACCAGCGCAATGTCAACATGCTTACATACACTGAGAATACTGGTGGAGTATTGAACATACTTCCTTTAGAAATGTGCGTGTTGTAGTCCAACATGGTCGGGATATAACGGCCCGATTTTCCTAAAGCGTCTTTCTTCACAATCACCAAAGTGGCTCCTGCAGGCCCCAAGTTCTTCTGAGCGCCAGCATAGATCAAATCAAATTTGCTCACATCAACAGGACGCGAGAAAATATCCGAACTCATATCGCAAATCAATGGTGCCCCTGTCTGAGGAAACTCCTTAATCTGCGTACCGTAAATAGTGTTGTTCGATGTGCAGTGGAAATAATCTGCGTTATCATCAATCGCGTACCCTTTTGGAATATAGTTGTAGTTGGCATCCTTCGAAGATGCTACCACTTCCGCATTTCCAAGACCGGCAGCTTCTTTGTATGCCTTAGAAGACCAAGCACCTGTATCTAAATACTGACCTGTACCGTTTTCACTCAAAAAGTTAAACGCTAGCATTGTGAATTGCATTGAAGCTCCCCCTTGCAAAAAGAGTACTTCGTGAGTATCAGGAACATTGAGCTGTTCCTTAACCAAGGCTACAGCTTCATCCATAACCGCAACAAAGCTCTTACTGCGGTGAGAAATTTCGATAACTGACAATCCTAAGTTATCGAAGTTGATTAAAGCTTCAGATGCTTCTTTGAAGACCTCTTGAGGTAAAATACACGGTCCAGCAGAGAAATTATGGGTTTTCATTTTTGCTAAAATTAATGAGCTACAAATCTAAATTGTTCTATAACCAATAAGCTTATACGAGTGGAAAAGTTTCGGTTAATATTCACGAGCTTTCCACAAATTCCGCTCCGACAGTATAGCCTCTTCAAATAACTACTTATTCTGAGCCTTAGTCCGTAACTTTGGTCATCATTTAGAACTAAATAACCACAAATATGTCTAACGGAATTTTCAACGTACCGGTTGCATCAAACGAACCTATCTATGATTATGCACCAGGTACACCTGAAAGAGAAGCACTACTAGCTTCCTACAAAGAGCAATACGCAGCTACTGTAGATGTACCAATGTACATCGGCGGTGAAGAAGTACGCACTGGAAACCTAGGAAAACTAACACCTCCACACGAGCATGCCCACGTTTTAGGCCACTACCACATTGGTGAGGAAAGCCACGTAAAGGCTGCAGTGGACAGTGCTCTTGCAGCGCGCAAACAATGGGGCGCTATGCCTTGGGAGCACAGAGCCGCAATCTTTCTAAAAGCAGCTGAGCTGATCAGCACGAAATACCGTTACAAAATCAATGCTGCAACGATGCTTGCGCAGGGTAAAAACTGCTTCCAAGCAGAGATTGATGCAGTTTGTGAGTTTGCCGATTTCTTGCGCTTCAATGTTGAATACATGACTCAGATCTACAGCGACCAGCCAGAAAGCTCGCCAGGCATATGGAATCGTTTAGAATACCGCCCTCTTGAAGGATTTGTATTCGCTGTAACACCATTCAACTTTACGGCCATTGCAGGAAACCTTCCAGCAACACCAGCACTCATGGGGAACACTGTGGTATGGAAACCGGCAGATAGCCAGATTTTCTCTGCCAACGTAGTTATGGAAATTTTTAAAGAGGCTGGTTTACCGGATGGTGTCATCAACCTCATTTACGTAGACGGCCCTGTCGCAGGAGATTACATCTTTAGCCACAGAGACTTCGCTGGTCTGCACTTCACAGGATCTACAGCGGTATTCCAACACTTGTGGAAGACCATCGGAACTAACATTGACAAGTACCGCGCTTACCCGCGCATCGTAGGTGAAACTGGCGGTAAAGACTTTGTTGTAGCACATCCGTCTGCACCTGCAGAGCAAGTGGTTACAGCGCTCTCGCGTGGTGCTTTTGAATTCCAAGGTCAAAAATGTTCTGCCGCTTCTCGTGCTTACATTCCTGCCAGTATGTGGCCGGCTGTAAAAGAAGGTTTGGTAGCGGATATTGCCACATTCAAAATGGGATCACCTGAAGACATGAGTAACTTCATCAATGCCGTTATTGACGAACGTGCCTTTGATAAAATTGCTTCTTACATCGACTTCGTCAAGGAACAAGACGATGCGGAAATAATCGCTGGTGGTGGCTACGACAAGAGTAAAGGCTACTTTATTGAGCCTACAGTAGTGGTGACTTCAAACCCTAAATTCCGCACTATGGTGGAAGAAATCTTCGGTCCGGTGCTAACTATCTACGTTTACGACGATGCCGATTGGGCTGCAACTCTTGAGTTGGTCGACAACACCTCAGATTACGCCTTGACCGGTGCGATCTACTCTGCAGATCGCTATGCCGCTATACAAGCGGCGAATGCTCTAGAAAATGCTGCAGGTAATTTCTACATCAATGATAAGCCAACAGGCGCAGTCGTTGGCCAGCAACCGTTCGGTGGAAGCCGTGGCTCAGGAACGAATGACAAAGCCGGTTCGTACATGAACCTACTTCGTTGGGTAAACGCTCGCACAATTAAAGAGTGTTTGGTTCCTCCAACGGATTACCGTTACCCATTCTTGGGATAACACAGAGATTGAATAAAAAAAGGGCGCCCGATGGGCGCCCTTTTTTATGCTCTCGATTTTGCCCTACGGGGTAAATCGTATTAGTTCGCTTTATAATTGAAACGAAGACTGTAGAGTACTTGCGGGACTCTTGCGCCTAGATTGTACCCTAATTTCCACATGGTCTCAGCATACAATGGCGAAGATTGACCGAAATAATTTCTGGTTCTTCCAAACTCTGCACCTACAATTAGATCTATTCTCGACCCTTCAGTGAGTGGCGAGAAAAAAACAAAATTACCATTGGGGTCAATGTCAAAACTATCTGACGTTACAAACGAGGAACCACCAGCCGTGAAGTAAATACCATTGTAACGCTCGACATTCGCTCTAAACAGCGTTGGATTTTGTCTGTACCAACGGTGCGCAGCTTCAAACCTCACATATCCAGTGGTAGCTGTGTAATTATCATTTAGCTCAGTGAAGCGAGCAGAATTCTCATCGCCAAAAAAACTATGGTTCATCAATACCCAGCCTGTATTCTTGTTGCGATACTCAACCCCAGCATCAATATAATTTCCTAAAAGTGTTAACGGGTTCGCTTTGATTGCAAGCGAAGGCACGTTTGGTTTGTATCTATCCACTATCTGTAGTCCCGGTTGAACCAATTGCTGTCCGTAAGAAATAGTCACTAGGGCTATGGCAAAAAGAGTAAACTTAAGTTTCATAATTAGGTGTTTTCTACTGCAATGCGAATACTATGCCTTTTTATTTGGTACATGAAATCCTTGAACCTCCTTTCTTGTGAGGTAAACCACCTTCTTTGTTTCAAAGAACTCGTCCGGAAAAAATTGGTTCAAATGAGTAAGCTGCGCCTTCAGTGGCCCAAGCTCTTCTGCCAAATCTCCCCCTTTCAAATACAACAAGCCGTTTGGACGCTTATCATCAAAGTTTTTCTTGGCCAATTTTCCTTTGATCCATGGTATAAAGCGTTGCATATGGGTCACCGCACGAGAGACTACAAAATCATATTGGTACTTCAACTCCTCAGCGCGAACATGCGAGCCTTCCACATTTTCCAATCCAAGCGCCTCTGCTACTGCATTAACTACCTTGATTTTTTTGCCAATGGAATCGACCAAATGAAATTCTGTGTCAGGAAAGAGAATGGCCAATGGAATACCTGGAAAACCACCCCCTGTACCTACATCAAGCACTACCTGCCCCGGCAAGAAATCATAGACCTTCGCAATACCTAAACTGTGCAAGACATGCTTTTGGTAAAAGGACTCCATATCCTTACGACTAATGACATTGATCTTCGCATTCCACTCTTCATAGAGTGGGCCAAGGCGCTCAAATTGCTCCTTCTGTTTCGGGGTCAATTCTGGAAAGTGATCGAATATAAGTTCAGCTGTATACATGTAGCAAAGATATGCCCGGCAGTTGGTACTTTTGTCCTCAATGAAATTCCAACTCGAACATACCGATCCCAAGAGTTCCGCACGTGCAGGAACCATCACCACAGATCACGGTCAAATACAAACGCCCATCTTCATGCCTGTAGGAACTGCAGGTACAGTGAAGGGTGTACATACCAAAGATCTGAAGGAGGATACAAAAGCTCAAATTATCTTAGGCAATACCTACCACCTGTTCTTACGTCCGGGTACAGACATATTGAAAGATGCAGGCGGCTTACACAAATTCAACGGTTGGGATCGACCTATTCTTACAGACAGCGGCGGCTATCAAGTCTATAGTCTTGCCAACCAACGTAAGATCACTGAGGAAGGTGCCACATTCGCCTCTCACATTGACGGTACAAAACACCTGTTCACTCCTGAACGTGTCATGGACATCCAGCGTGAGATTGGCGCAGATATCATTATGGCCTTCGACGAATGCCCACCCTATCCAAGCACCTACGAGTATGCGAAAAAGTCCATGCACATGACCCATCGCTGGCTCGATCGCTGCTTCGACCGTCTCGACCAAGTAGAACCCTTATACGGCTACAACCAAACGTTATTCCCGATCATCCAAGGCTCTACCTACGAGGACCTCAGGAATGAATCGGCAGAGTATATCGCAAGTAAAAATGCAGACGGCAATGCCATTGGAGGCCTCAGCGTTGGTGAACCCGCTGAAGAAATGTACAAACATGCTGCAGGTGCATGTGCCATCTTGCCAAAAGATAAACCGCGGTATCTCATGGGTGTGGGAACGCCTGCAAACATTTTGGAAAACATCAGCCTCGGAGTAGATATGTTTGACTGTGTGATGCCAACACGCAATGGACGCAATGGACAAATCTTTACCAGCGAAGGCATCGTAAACATCCGCAACAAAAAATGGGAAAATGTACACGAGCCTCTTGATCCGAACGGAACAAGCTTCGTGGACAGCCAATATACCAAAGCATACGTCCGTCATCTTATTCATAGCAAGGAAAGCCTTGGCGCTCAAATTGCCTCCATGCACAACATCCGATTCTACCTATGGCTCGTAGAACAAGCGCGCGACCATATCATCGCCGGTGATTTTGCTAGCTGGAAAAACGAGATGGTTCCGAAATTAGAGCGTAGATTGTAGTTGTGAACAAGCTGGATTGGTATATACTGCGCAAATTCATGGGCAGCTTCTTTTTGACCATGATTTTAATCTTGGCCATTGCCATCGTTTTCGACATCAGCGAAAAGATCGATGATTTCCAGAACGGCGCAACCATGAACGAAATAGTCTTTGATTACTATATCAACTTCGTAGCCTTTTACGGCAACCTTTTTAGCGCACTCATTCTCTTTATATCGACCATTTGGTTCACATCTAGAATAGCCTCAAACACAGAGGTGGTGGCCATCCTCACTTCAGGCACCAGCTTTAATCGACTCCTTCGTCCCTACTTCATAGGCGCTACCATCATCTGCATCCTATCCTTGACCTTAAATCACCTGCTAGTACCGCAAACCAATATCAAGCGGATTGCCTTTGAGGAGAAGTACATCACAGGGGTGAATCGTCCCATCAACCAAAAAGTACACAGGCAAGTACTGCCGGGCCATTATGTATACTTTGAAACCTTCTCAGGCCTTCGCCAAAGCGGGTACCAATTCACTTATGAAACTTTCCAGGACCACAAGCTCATGTCAAAATTGAGCGCAGATTTCGTTCGACTTGATACCGCTACTGGGGAGTGGCGTCTTGATAATTACCGATTAAGAACTGTTGACAGCCTTGGAAATGAATTCATTGCGACGGGCAGACGTTTGGACACGGTTCTTCAATTCACCTCAGAGCAAATAGCCCCAAAGCTGAGCTCCATAGCAACAATGAATTCTAAAGAACTCAGTGCTTTTATTGCCCAAGAAGAAATTACCGGAAACGAAAATATCGCATCGTACCAAATGGAGATGCAGCGCCGCTCCTCCTACCCGCTCAGCTCTTATGTCTTTGTGCTCCTTGCCGTCTCATTGGCCAGTCAAAAAAAACGAGGCGGACTTGGAATTAACATCGCCATCGGATTGGTCACCTGTGCGATCTATGTTTTTGCCATGCAAATCTCACAGACCTTCGCAACTACGGGGGTTTTATCTTCAGACAAGTGGCTCGGTCAAGCGCTAATGTGGATACGAATTCAACCCGCTGAATTCGCCATTTGGTTGCCTAATTTACTGTTCGCAATCATCGCTGTTTGGCGGTATAACAAAGCGCCGAAATAACATGAATTCATACACCAAGGATCAACTCAATCTACACTTCATCGTGTTCATCTGGGGCTTCACCGCCATCCTCGGCAAGTTCATTAGTATCGATGCTTTGGCCTTAGTATACAATCGAACGGCATTAACATCGGTGGCCATTGGAATCTATCTCTTAGTTTTAAAAAGAGGATTTAAAGCCAATCCAAAGGATCTTCTCTTCATGTGGCTTTGCGGAATCCTCATTGCAGTCCATTGGATCACCTTTTTCGGCGCCATCAAAATTTCTAATGTTAGTATTACCCTCGCAGGCGTCTCAACAGGAGCTCTTTGGTCTTCAATATTGAGTCCTATCCTGGCCAAAACAAAATTTGATCCTGTAGAACTTTTACTAGGACTCCTAGTAATCTTAGGAATAGGTATTGTTTTTTACGAAGAGCCCAATGCTGCTAACATAATTGACTTAAGCTTCTTTGGAGTTACACTTACCAATTTCCAATGGGGCCTAATCATCGCCCTTTTTAGCTCGATGCTTAGTGCATCATTTAGCATACTCAACAAGCAACTTGTCACGCGTTATCCCAAACCCGTCCAAGTTACCTTCTGGGAGCTCACATTTGCATTCCTTTCCATTGTCATCTACTCTTTCATCATTGGCAACAATCCAATGAACCTTTGGGCCACACTAAATTCTGACTGGATCTATATCGGCATTCTAGCCCTTGCTTGTACGGCTTATCCTTTTATTAAAAGTGTCGAGTTACTAAAGCGTCTTACGCCCTTCAGCGTAATGCTAGCAATCAACCTCGAACCGGTCTATGGCATTCTTCTGGCCGCACTATTCTTTGGCGCCTCAGAGAGTATGTCTCCTCAATTTTATATTGGAGTGATTATCATCCTTGGAACGGTAATCGCGAACGGGATTATAAAAGCACGCAAAAGGAAGGGCTAAAGCAATTAGTTTTGGTATTTTGCGGGCTGTGAAAACACATGAAACATGGAATATCTTTCTTTTGAAAAACCGATTGAAGAGCTTGAAAGTCAATTAACTAAAGCTCTTGAACTAGCAGATGAGACGGGTGTAGATATGGCAAAAACCATTGACGACATTCGTAAAAAGCTAGTGGACAAGAAAAAAGAAATCTATGAGAATTTGAGCGCATGGGAAAGAGTACAATTATCTCGCCACCCTCAACGCCCATATACTCAAGCATATATTGAAGCACTTACCGAGGGTAACTTCATCGAACTTCACGGCGATCGAGGTGTCAAAGACGACAAAGCAATGATCGGCGGCTGGGGTAAAGTCGGAGACCAAACCTACATGTTCATCGGTCAGCAGAAAGGAGTTAATACCAAGATGCGTCAATACCGCAACTTTGGCATGGCAAATCCAGAAGGTTACCGCAAGGCACTTCGTCTTATGAAGCAAGCTGAAAAGTTTGGCAGACCAATCGTAACCTTGATTGACACACCCGGAGCCTTCCCAGGCCTGGAAGCTGAAGAGCGTGGTCAAGGTGAAGCAATCGCCAAGAACATCATGGAGATGTCTCGCCTCAAAGTACCAGTGATTTGCATCATTATCGGTGAAGGAGCATCTGGAGGTGCCATCGGCATTGGTGTCGGTGATAAAGTACTAATGCTAGAAAATACTTGGTACTCAGTAATCTCTCCTGAAAGCTGTTCTTCTATTCTTTGGAGATCTTGGGACCATAAAGAGAAAGCCGCAGAGGCCTTGAAATTGACGGCTACCGACATGAAGAAGAACGGATTGATTGACGGTATTATCAAGGAGCCACTTGGTGGTGCACATGCTCAGCCAGAACTTATGTTCGAAGAGGTGAAGAAAGCCATCATAAAGCATACTAAAACTCTAAGCAAGCTAAATCCAGAAGATCTCGTTGAACAACGAATGGAAAAATTCTTCAATATGGGTGTATACGCTGAATAACTATGGAAGACCCTCAATACAGTAATCAAGCGCCAAGAAATCTTGGACAAACAACCAATCTAACAGCCGGTGGACGCGTTCCTCCTCAAGCTGTGGATTTGGAAGAAGCTGTATTGGGAGCACTTCTCATTGATAAAAATGCATTAGCTAAGGTCATTGACATTCTACACCCTGAAGCATTCTACAAGGACCAACACAAGAACATCTACAGAACTATCACCATTCTCTTTGGTGATAATCAACCCGTAGATATTCTAACTGTTGCCTCAGAGTTAAGGAAAGAAGGACTCATCAAAAAGGCAGGTGGTGAATCTTATTTGGCTCAGCTGAGCCAGAAAGTAAGCTCTGGTGCACACATCGAGTACCACGCTCGTATTATTCTGCAAAAACACATTCAACGCGAACTAGTACGTATCTCCTCAGAGATTATTGAAAGCGCTTTTGACGAAACCACCGACGTCCTCGAACTACTAGATAACGCAGAACAAAAACTTTTCGAAGTTGCACAGGGGAACTTAAAGCGTAACTACGAAAGTGCGGAGGATTTGATCCGTCAAGCTATTGATAAGATTGAAAATATTTCAAAGCAAGAAGGACTTTCTGGAGTTCCTTCAGGGTTCTCTGCTTTAGATCGCGTGACCTCTGGATGGCAACCTTCCGATTTAATCATCCTAGCTGCTCGTCCAGGTATGGGTAAAACGGCCTTCGTTTTATCTATGGCTCGTAACATGGCGGTAGAGCACCAGAAAAAAGTCGCTGTCTTCTCCTTGGAGATGTCCTCAGTTCAGCTCATCACGCGTATCATTTCATCTGAGACAGGATTGAGCTCTGAAAAACTTCGTAAAGGTGATCTTACTGATAGAGAATGGAACTCGCTTACTTCTGGTGTAAAAGACCTCGAAAAAGCACACCTCTTCATTGACGATACACCTGCACTTTCCGTGTTCGACCTTAGAGCAAAGGTGCGCCGTCTCGCAAGTACCCAAGGACTTGACCTCATTATTATTGACTACTTACAGTTGATGACGGTGGGAGGTTCAAAGACCCAAGGAAATCGTGAACAAGAAATCTCAACCATTTCTCGTTCATTGAAATCGATTGCGAAAGAACTAAATGTCCCCGTAATTGCACTTTCACAGCTCTCACGTGCTGTTGAGACCCGTTCTACTTCCAAACGTCCACAACTTAGTGACCTTCGTGAATCTGGAGCGATTGAGCAGGATGCAGATATCGTAAGCTTTATCTACCGTCCGCAATACTACGGTATCGAAGAATGGGAAGATGGCGATCCATCGGAAAATCAAGCGGAGATTATCATTGCAAAACACCGTAACGGTTCCTTAGAAGATGTTCGCCTACGATTCATTGGTGAACTTGCAAAATTTGCTGACCTTGATCAAGGCTCTACGATGATGATGGAAAGCAAAATGAATGACGGAGGTAACGACGGCTTTGGTGGTGGATTCCCTCCTTCCAATGACGGCTATACCAATCTTCCTACCCCAGGATTAGACGGCGGAGATGTTCCGTTTTAAGAAACACATCACTACCCTACTTTTCAGCTTACTCTTGGCCCCAAGCTACGGCCAAGTCCTCATCCCTATGGACTATGAAGGACAAAGCGACCATCTTAAAGCCTACGGTCTCGTATACCAGGCCATTTCATCTGGATACGATTGCCACTGGCTATTAAATTACAGAGGCGGCTCCTTTGCTATACTCGATGCCGATCAGCAACTTATCCAGCAAGCCCTTCTCAAAGGGGTTTCTTACGAAAATTCAAGTGCTTCAGCTTTATTAAAGCTAATGGCAGATCTTAAAAGCCCAAGTACGAATACCAACACTGTTGAATTAGAGCAAGTCCCTAGCATCGCTGTTTACTCCCCTGAAGGCAAGCAACCCTGGGACGATGCTGTAACTCTTGTTTTGACCTACGCGGAAATTCCATTTACCACCATATACGACGCGGCTATTCTTAACGGCGACCTAGAGAATTACGACTGGCTCCATCTCCATCATGAAGACTTCACAGGTCAATACGGCAAGTTTTACGGTGCCTACAGAGATGCAGCTTGGTATATCAATCAAAAGGCACAGTTCGAAGCAGATGCACGGGCCTTAGGCTATTCTAAAGTAAGCCAAGTGAAAGGTGCGGTGGCAAAAACCATTTCATCCTACGTCAATAATGGTGGTTTCCTCTTTGCAATGTGTTCCGCCACCGATTCCTATGATATTGCCTTAGCTGCCGAAGGTATAGATATCTGCGAAAGCATGTTCGACGGTGATCCATCCGCTCCTGCAGCAGCACTCAAACTCGATCATTCTAAGTGCTTTGCATTTGAGAACTTCCAATTGGAATCCAATCCACTACGATACGAGTATTCATCCATTGATATCACTGAAAAACGGGTACGTAAATTGAAAGAAAATCAAGACTACTTCGAGCTGTTTGATTTTTCTGCGAAATACGACGTGGTACCCACCATCTTGGTTCAAAACCATACATCTCTTGTCAAAAGCTTTTACGGACAAACCACTGCATACAATCCAGAAACGCTTAAGTCTTCGACCACAGTACTTGGCACAAACAAGATAGATAAGGCAGCTCGATACATACACGGCACCTTTGGGGAGGGCTATTGGACCTTTTACGGCGGCCACGATCCTGAGGATTACCAACACCGCGTGGGCGATGACCCTACTGATTTGACGAATCACCCCAATAGCGCTGGTTATCGATTGATTCTAAACAACATTCTGTTCCCTGCCGCGAAGAAACCGCCGCAGAAGACCTAGTTAAATAGCGTCCAGCGAGCACTAAGCTGCACCCAACGGTCTGTCCTCGGTGTTGCACCGAAAGCATAGTAATTGTAATCTGTTAACCCCTCTAGGGCATTTACGACACGTACGCCAGCTATAAAATTGGCTATTCGTGCTTCAAAAAAAGCGGTTGCCCAAGGATAACTCCCGGCCAAATGATCGGTTTGCATGGCCCAGATAGGCACGCCTACCAAATACGTTGGCGTATAGAAAGCGTCCTCAATACTAACATTAAACCCGGCCTTCAACTCAAACTTTGTCCCAATACTGGCCTTATAATTCACCTCTGAGAATCCACCCCAATTAGGCGTAGCGAAACCCCCAAATGAAGATTTGTAAGCACCATACCCTTGAACACTAACATTGAAGCCTTTCCTATCACTCGTTACTCCTACTTGTGCTCGAGAATAGGTGCCGTCCCAAGTTCCTAATTCATCAAATGACTCTAAGTAGCGCATACCTCTTATCTGTGCACCGTACAATACCCCTTCCTTTTTCCAACGCTCCCCTTGCTTCCAAACTATCCTAGCCTCATTTTTAAAGTAAGAAGCCTCGATATCCCTAAAATCATATGAATACCCGTAAAGCTCCTCGAATCGGTACATCTGCGGTTGGTAAAGGAGATTAACCCCAACAGAGAAATCACCAGGAAACTTCGCTATAGTAACCTTATTGCGAAGATCATAACCACCGGCATTGAAACCCAGGAGATGTACGGCATAAGTTCCTCTAAAAGAAATTACCTTATCGCGGTCTAGAGCTAAAGTTCCTTGAGCTCTAACATAAGGCTGAACCCTGTTGTCAAAAGCCTCTGTAGCCGCGCTGCTGTCCGTTCTAAAGGCATCCCAGCCTTCTGAATTACTGACTAAGTTCTCTATCCCGGCATGAGCTTGTAGAGCGTAGTACACTCTGGTAGCTGACAATGCTCCTATAATTTTGTCGTGATGAAGAACTACCTCTGCACTGGTCAGTCGTAGCGAATCGTTATAGTAGAGCGATCTACTATCTAATTCTGGTTCGACAGTCGCGCTGTCCCAGAAATATTCAGTCTGTTGTAAATCATTTTGAACCGCCCAAGACTCACTCTTAAGCTGCGCTTTTAAAGTAATGTCCGCTAAATGACGATAGTACATAATACGTAAGCGTTCTTCATACAATTCACCACGATTGTTGGCTACGCTATAGTTTCTACGTAATGTGGGCACATTACTTTCAAAGAAATCTGGAGAATTCAGCCCACCGTGCTGACCACTCCTTGCATTAAAGAAACTAAACTCAAAGCCATGCAACGGTAAGGATCGTTTTCCGTCCTTGTAAACCCCGTCCTGACGCATTTTGATATTCAGCTCATGTCCGTCAGTTCCTTCATTACGGTATAATCCCAGCGCATTTGATCGTAAATAATCTACCCATAATTGCTTAGCAGAATCTACTGGTGACATGGTCTTTAAACCAAAGAGCTGGCCGCCGCCGATACCTGTAAGTACGGTCAAATCGGTTTTTGGTGAACTGGCACTGTGATAATTGGGCATCGTTAGGTACGATCTTGAAAACTGATGCCAACCGTTTAATGCTGGTGATAGGTAAGGATTTAGTGGATCGAACTGTAAGCCTCCAATGGCTGAATTTTCTCGTACCGCCCACTCCCAAGGGTTCGTCCTCCAAATTTCAGATTCAGCCTTGTAATTCATTAGGAGCGTAAGGCTATCGACAGGCTCTGTATCAAAGCTTACGAAATACCCTTGTTTATAGACCACTGTGCTAAAGCCTCCATCCCTGAAAGTACTAAATTCAAGATCTGAGGAGTCCTGATCTTGGAATACACTTACCATGCTAGTTGTAATGTCGCTTAAGTCTCTATAAGCACTCGTATCAGTTTGCCCTAAAACGCAAAGCGAAAGCGATAAGAATATGTATGTCAATAAGAAGGGCCTCATAAGGGCGTAAACTTAAACAATAATGCTGCAATAACGCGTAAATGCTGAGTTTCGGGTATAAAAAAAGCCCAACCTAGAAAACTAGATTGGGCTTTGGAAAAATGGCGGCGACCTACTCTCCCGGAAAAACCAGTACCA
>Ga0209654_1001477_pt1 | contig 18673 bp, 21 predicted proteins | sample SaaInl1SG_22_DNA_FD_184646 | JGI IMG/M metagenome (GOLD analysis project Ga0209654, IMG submission 184646) | Marine microbial communities from expanding oxygen minimum zones in the Saanich Inlet - ESP_161SG_22_DNA (SPAdes) (version 2) | ecosystem: Environmental > Aquatic > Marine > Intertidal... | reverse complement strand
CACCAAATGCACATGGGGAGCGGACAATGAGAAATCGCTCAGCCATCGCAAGCGTCGCCATGATTGCCATTCTTGGCCTATCTGCACCGGCCAAAGCAACAGGACTTTTTTTCAATGCCGATTTAGAGAGATTTGAACATCGTTTTGCCAGAAATGCTGGCGACATCATTGCCTTAGAAGGCACTGTCTCCTATGGCGGTGATAAATGGAAACTGCTTGGCTTATTGGAAGCCGAATATGCGCGAGACAAAAGCGCTTGGGAAAACGTCGAATTGCAAGGCCGGTGGTCAATGCCTGTGGCGACCTTCTGGGACGCCTATGGCGGCATCAGGCATGACACTCGCCCGCATCCGGCGCGCAGCTATCTGGTGACCGGCTTGAGTGGCCTTGCGCCCTATTTCATTGAAACCGATGCGAGTCTGTTTGTCTCCGAAAAGGGCCATGTTTCAGCCCGACTTGAAGTCGAGAAAGACCTTCTGATAACCCAGAGACTGGTGTTTCAACCTGTGCTTAAAGTCGATTTAGCGGGCCGTGATGATGAACCAATCAACGTCGCTTCTGGTTTTGTTGCAACGGAAGTCGGCTTGCGATTGCGCTATGAAATCACCCGCGATTTTGCCCCTTATATTGGGGTCAATTACGAGCGCAAATGGGCCGACAGTGGGCGCCTCGCCGTCGATCATGGAGAAAAAGACGAAGTCGTTTCCCTGCATGTTGGGCTGAAATTATCATATTGAGAAAAGTGGTGCCCGGGGGCGGAATCGAACCACCGACACGAGGATTTTCAATCCTCTGCTCTACCCCTGAGCTACCCGGGCCTTGTGTCGCCATTGCGCCAGCAAGAAAGTCTGTATAGGCCATGAAACTGCGTCTGTCTAGACGCCGATGACCGCATCTTCCGCTTTATTCGACTATTGTTTCAGCAACATGCCGCCATCGACATGCATATCATGGCCGGTCACAAAGCCGCTGTCTTGGCTGGCCAGAAAAAGCGCCACTTGCGCCACATCAATTGGCTGGCCTAAACGGTTGAGCGGCGATTTGCGGGCCCATATATCGGCGATGTTTTCTTGCTGCAAAGCTGGCGTCATGCCAGTGACAATGGCGCCGGGCAAAATATTATTCACCGTAATGCCAAATTTGCCAAGCTCGAGAGCCAGATTGCGGGTCATGCCAGCAATGCCAGCTTTCGAGGCGGCATAAGCGGTCAGGCCAGTGTCAGCCATTTTGCTCATCACTGACGCGACATTAATAATCCGACCATGGCCGCATTGTTTCAAATGCGGCACCGCCAATTGGCAAATCTTGAACGGCACATTCAAATTAATATCCATTGTCCGCTGCCATATTTTGTCCGTGGTATCTTCGACTTTGGCGAAATAGCCGATACCGGCATTATTCATCACAATATCTAAACCACCCAAAGCGGTGACAGCTTGTTCGATAATCGTTTCAGCCGCGCCTTCGGTGGTTATGTCAATTTCCAGACAGCTAATCGCCGGATTATCAGCATGGCATTTGGCCAAACGACCATCGGCAATATCAACAGCAAAGACGCTGGCTCCATGTTCGGCAAATAAGCTCGCTGTGGCGGCTCCAATGCCGGACCCCGCACCGGTAATCAGTGCTTTTTTCCCCTGTAAACGCATCATACTTCTCCCTAATGAATTTTCGATGGATCGTCGCTATCCAGCCCGGCGTCCAAGGTTTCTTCCCAATTATCCGGCGGCTCAACTGCCGGAATGGCATAATGCCCGCCCATCCAACGGTGCAGGTCAATATCAGCACAGCGTTTGCAGCAAAATGGCTTGAACGCGGCAACCGCTTCCTTGTTTTGACATATCGGGCAGATGGCCATGCGACTAAGCCTGTTGGCGCATGGCCTGAGCCAGCGTCATGGTCTCGCGGCGGCGGGTCATTTCGACCACGCCAAACTCTGACATTGGGCCAATGCGTACCGGGTTTTTATCGCCCTGAAAGCCCTCATCCAAGGCCTGCAATACGGCTTCATTGTCAGCATCTGAACTCATATCAATGAAATCAATGGCGATTAATCCGCCAAGGCTGCGCAGGCGAATTTGGCGCGCAATCATCCGTGCGGCCTCCAGATTAACGCTCACCGCCGGCCCATTATGGGCACCGGAATTGACATCAATCGTCGTCATGGCTTCGGTTGTTTCAATCATCAGCCAACCGCCTGATGGCAGTTCAACACGGCGTGACAGGGCAATCTCTAGCTGACCGGCAATGTCATAGCGATCGAATAAAATGCTTCCCTCTTGGCTGGCCGATAGAAGCTCCAAAACGGCAGGCATATGCTCGCGGCAAAACCCGCGACCGGTGCGGAAAGCCGCCTCGCCCTCAATCACCACGCTTGTCGTATCGGCGCGCACGAAATCGCGCAGGGCTTTTTCAATCGGCCCCAAATCTTCATGTAACAAAGCCGGTGGCTGACTATCTTCGGCCTTGTCAATGAGGGTTTTCCAGCTTTTCGCCACTTGTGCCATATCCATGGCCAAACTCTCAGCATCCATGCCAATAGCGGCAGTGCGGATTACCCAACCAGCTGGGCCGTCCATGCCTTCCACATCGACCGCCTCGCCATGTTTTCCTTGCCGCGCGGCCTCGGCCGCATCGGCCAAACGTTGGCGCTCTTCTTCGTCTTCAATACTGCGCGACACGGCAATTCGATTGCGGCACGGAGCCAGCACAACAGCCCGCCCCGGCAAGGTTACATCAGCGGTAATTTGCGCGCCCTTATCGCCCTGCGGCGGCCGCACTACTTGCACCAAAACCGTATCACCAGCCTGCACGCAAGCCTCAATCGGGGTTTCGCGATCCGCATCGGCCAGCAAAGCGCGCGCTTCACGGGCCCCTAAAAAACCATCACGCTCAAGACCAATGTCAACAAAAGCGGCTTGCAAATGCGGCACCACGCGAGCCACATGACCGAGGAAAATCTGTCCGGTAATGCGTTGTTCTGGATTGTCTTTGGCTTTGCCCAATGGGTCAGCCGAGAGGCTAACCAACTGTCCATCCTGCACTTGCGCCACGCGCAATAGGCCATTTTCCACACTCATAAAAACTTCATGGGTCATGTAACTTCGATCCTTTTGATTTTACTTTTGAACTGCCGTCACAGGCGTCCGATAGCCCAAACCTTTGAGAGCAGTTGATACCTCATAGAGGGGTAAGCCTACAATGTTGCTATAAGAGCCGACAAGCCCCGTTATAAAGGCCGCTGCATGGCCCTGAATGGCATAGCCACCAGCCTTGCCGCGCCACTCGCCGGCAGCAATATAAGCGTCAACTTCCTCGACTGATAAGACTTTCATTTGCACCCGGCTGGTCACACATTTGCTGACCACAGCCTCGCCGTAACGCAGGCAAAAGCCAGTGCGCACACGATGACCGCGCCCTGACAATAATTGCAAACAGGCGCGCGCTTGGTCTTCGGTTTCGGTTTTTGGTAAAATTCTGCGGCCCACACTGACCACAGTATCGGCTGCGAGAACAAACCCATCAGCCGCATCAAGGTTTTGTGCTGCCTGCGCTTTGGCGATTGCCAGACGCAAAGCAAGCGCCGCCGGCGCTTCACGCGGCTCAGCTGTTTCATCAATATCTGTAGAAATCACCACATCGGGGGTGATGCCAATTTGCTCCAGCAAGGCCAAGCGTCGTGGGCTGGCACTGGCTAAGCATAACCGACTATTTATAGCGATAGGTAATACGTCCTTTGGTGAGGTCATAGGGGGTCATTTCCACCAAAACCTTGTCGCCGGCCAAGACGCGAATACGGTTTTTGCGCATTTTACCAGCCGTGTGTGCAATCACTTCGTGGTCGTTTTCTAACTTCACACGAAACGTCGCATTCGGCAGCAATTCAACAACCGTTGCGTTAAATTCTAATAATTCTTCTTTAGCCATAAGCCTCTCTCATTAACTTGGCCGGAGAATGACCAGAAACCGTGTAAAAATCAACTGTTATTTCCGACTAGCCGCGCATCTGCAAGACGCTGATCAAAGTGAACAAGCGGCGCGCCGTATCATTGTCAACGCTAGCTTGGCTTGCAAGCCGCGCTTGCAAAATTTCGGCGCTTTCATTATGCAAGGCGCGACGTGCTTGGTCGATGGCCTCAATGCGTTCAGGCGTGGCGGTTCGAATGGCTTCAAAATAGCTCTCGCAAATCATAAAATAGTCGCGAATATTGCGCCGCAACGGAGTCAGCGATAATTCAATTTTGGCCAAGGGCGCACCATCTGTATCGCTCAAGGCAAATAAAATGCCACGGTCGGCGATCGACAGCATCATCCGATAAGGCCCTTCAGGCCCTTCTATTAAAGAAAAATGATTACCCTCAATCAGGTCAAATATCGCGACGCGCCGCTCGTGCTCAATGTCCGGACTGCGCGGCGCCAAGGCCGGATCATCCAAAGATATGTGCACAATGCGGGCTTTGGCGTCGGAATCAGCCATTTTTGGGCGGGTCCTCTGGCGCAATATTGAGACGAATGGCAATCGAGCGACCATGTGCGTGCAGGCCTTCTTCTTCGGCCAAGCGCAAAGCGGCTGGGCCAATTTCACGGAGCGCCGCCGCATCGCAACGTACCAAAGAGCTACGCTTCATAAAATTCAGCACTGAAAGACCTGAGGCATAGCGCGCCGCTCGCGCTGTTGGGAGAACGTGATTGGGCCCAGCGACATAATCGCCGATGGCTTCGGGCGTATAGCGGCCAAGAAAAATAGCGCCAGCATGGCGCACTTTTGCCGCCAAGCGGTCAGGGTCTTCGACAGCCAATTCCAAATGCTCAGGCGCCAGCTGATTGATCAAGGTGGCCGCTTGCTCAAGCAAATCATCGACGATAATTATGGCCCCAAAATTTTCCCAGCTTTTGCGGGCAATTTGTTGGCGCGGCAAGGCCGCCAAAGCGGTTTCCACAGCGTCACTGACCGCCGTCGCAAATGCCGCATCATCGCAAATCAAAATCGACTGCGCGACCTCATCATGCTCGGCCTGGCTGAGTAAATCAGCAGCAATCCATGCCGGATCATTGGCGCTATCAGCGACCACTAAAATTTCTGACGGGCCAGCAATCATATCAATGCCAACTTGGCCAAAGACCTGTTTTTTGGCCGCCGCGACATAGGCATTGCCGGGCCCGACAATCACATTCACCGGCTCAATCGACGACGTGCCATAAGCAAGAGCGGCCACGGCTTGCGCCCCGCCAATACGATAAATTTCGTCAACACCAGCCAATTTGGCGGCCACCAAGACCAAGGGATTTACCGCCCCATCAGGGGTCGGCACCACCATGACGACGCGCTCAACACCGGCGACGCGGGCCGGAATCGCATTCATCAGTACCGATGACGGATAATTGGCCAAGCCACCAGGCACATAAAGCCCGGCCGCATCGACCGGCGTCCACCGGTGGCCAAGCTCAACCCCTTGCGCATCTGTGAAACGCTCATCTGCAGGTTTTTGGCGGACATGAAAATCAGCAATCCGGTCAGCCGCTAATTGCAATGCAGCTTTGGTGTCTTCAGCGCAGGCCGCTTCAGCGGCGGCAATTTCAGCATCGCTTATGCGCAATGTTTCGGCGCTCAAAGTCAGGCGGTCATATTTGGCGGTTAGCTCAATCAAAGCGGCATCACCGCGTTGACGCACGTCATCAACAATCGCCGCGACGGCAGCATTGACGTCGACCGATTGTTCGCGCTTCATATTTTGCAGCGCCCCAAAACGGTCGGCGAAATCCTTATCGCCAATATGGGTCTGTAAAAAACACGCCATCATCAATCCTAATCAATTTCATGGGCCGGACGCGAACGCGCCAACCATGCATCACTTATATCTTCCAATATGGCTTCGCAAGCCTCAACCGCCAAGCGTATTTCGCCCCCAGCCGCGAATATTATCCGCAAATGGCCAGCCAGCCCATCTTCTGGCTCGAATTTGATGGCCAGAATCGACAACACGGCCTCGCCCTGCCCTGTTTTAATATTTTTTACCTGCGATTTTTGCACATTGGCAATTTGCAGGGCAGTGCGCACCCGCATGGCCTGTTGTTCATTTTCCCAACAAAAGCGATTGCCGAGCAAAACAAAGCGCTTCTGGTCGCTGACATGGGCCATATCGGCGACTTGCAGCACCATATCTTGCACATAGGCTGAGATCACCTCAATATCGGCCGCGTCGCGGGCAAATAATTTCAGCCGCATATGTTCTGATGAAGACGTTGTGCTCATGCCCTTACACCGTTTCGCGCCAAATCCGTGCGCCGCAAGCCGATAGTTTTTCTTCCAGCCGTTCATAGCCGCGGTCAAGATGATAAACCCGACTGATGCGCGTTGTGCCTTGCGCCATTAAGCCAGCGATGACCAATGTCATGGAGGCGCGCAAATCGGTTGCCATCACGGGCGCGCCGCGCAATTCATCGACACCGGTCACAATCGCCGTATCACCCTGCAGGGTAATATCAGCGCCGAGCCGCGCCAACTCTTGCACATGCATGAAACGGTTTTCAAAAATCGTCTCACGAATACGGCTGACCCCAGAGGCGCAGCACATCAGCCCCATAAACGGGGCCTGTAAATCTGTTGCAAAACCGGGATAGGGTTCGGTTGTTACCGAGGTTGCCAAAGCCCGCCCCTGCGGCCCACGCACCCGCAATGCTGGGCCGTCAGCGGTGTTTTCCGGTGTCAGTTCAGCGCCAGCCAAACGCATGGCAGGCACCAAAGCCCCGAGCGCAATTTCATCAATACCGGTTAACCGCACATCGCCATGGCTGGCGGCCACGGCAAGGGCAAAGGCACCGGCCTCAATACGGTCGCGGGTCACTATATGGTCGGCGCCGTGCAATTTCTCGACCCCCTGAATGGTCAAAATACGAGTACCAATACCGTCAATCTTAGCGCCCATGGCGACCAAACAATGGGCCACATCGACGACTTCTGGCTCCATGGCGGCATTGGTGATTATGGTTTCGCCCTTGGCCAAAGTCGCCGCCATCATCAACACATGAGTAGCGCCGACGGAAACAAATGGCATATCCAGACGCGCGCCCATCAGTCCGGCGTCTGCCCGCGCATTGACATAGCCGCCTTCGACGTCAATCTCGGCGCCCATGGCAGCCAGCCCTTTCAAGTATAAATCAACCGGTCGTGTGCCAATGGCGCAACCACCGGGCAAGGAGACTTGCGCTTGTCCGGCACGCGCCAATAAAGGGCCCAGCACCCAGAAACTGGCGCGCATTTTCGAGACAAATTCATAGGATGCGGTGGTGCTGGTGAAATGCGGCACATGCACACTCAGCCCCTCGCCCGGGCCGTTGCCAAATTCTTCCACCTCGGCGCCTAATTCGCGCAATACATTGGCCAATGTGCGGGTGTCGGCCAAACGCGGCGTGCCACGCAAGATTAATTTTTCATCGCTGAGCAACCCCGCCACCATCAGCGGCAGCACGGCATTTTTTGACCCTGAAATCGCCAAGTCACCCGACAGCGCCACACCGCCTTCGATAATAATTTCATCCATACTACTGCTCGCTACTTGTTTACTTTATCGTCGGTTTTGCCATGGCCGGCACGACGGGCTTGCTTGCGACGCTTCAAATTCTCGCGCAAAGCCTCGGCCAACCGATCGCGGCGTTTTGAGGCCTTATCCTCAGCTTGTGACTTCTTTTCCATCTCTCTTGTTTGCCGTTGGAAAGCCTTCTGGTCAAGAGGTTTAGCCGCGCTTTATGGCTGCTTTGCGGCAGGCGGTGACGGCGCGGCGCCAGATTGCGGCGGCGCTAATCGGGCAAGATGTCGTGTCGCGACACCACACCGCGCGTCCAGCTTGATTTATGCCAATCGGGGCGAATGAAAATATTGCGGCTATGGCACGTCGAACAGCGGCATTTGCGCCGCAAATCAGACAGGGTGAGGTCGCCGAAACGGGCCAGAAGCGGCGCCGACTCGAGGCTTTTATGGTGGCTACATTGCTCGCACCATAGCCAAACCGCCAATTTTTTCTCGACCAGCCAAGCCAAACGAACCGGCTGAAACGCAACCCCATCTTGAACCACACGACCCTCTTTACACACAAAAGAACAAAAACAGAACAATTATGGTCACTGCAGAGATGCTTTGGCAAGCGGTTTCATTTGATAAAATGATAATGCGGGTGCGGCCACCAATATGACTTGCATCCACCTCGCGGCTGTGGCACTTACAGGGCCTAAATGCTGCCGTAGCTCAGGGGTAGAGCACTCCCTTGGTAAGGGAGAGGCCGAGAGTTCAATTCTCTCCGGCAGCACCATTTTCAAGATGTTTGGACCGCCCTATCACTCAGCGCGCCCGACCGCGTAATTTTTCAAATGTCCGCAAGCCGCCCAAGCCAAGCAGCGCATAGAGAATGGTGGTCAGCACTTCTAGTTGCAAAGCCGGTGGCGGCAGAATATTTTTGCCACTCATCGCCATCGCCCATATTAATAATTCGCGGACGATAAAATTATAAGCCAAAGCGGCGCCGCAGACCCAGCCAATGAACGGCCGCCAGCCGGCAACAAAAACGCTTTTATGCATGGCTTCTATTTTGCCAATTTCGCTTTGCACCAAATGCGGCTGTTCGATAATGCGCGCCAGCACCGCCTGTTTATCAAGGCGTTCTTCGTCTGAGGTGAATAAATTATCCAGCGCATTGCCGATGACAGCCAGAGGCTCAGTCGCTGTTTTGCGGAATAAATGAAACATGTGCAAATGATAACAAATCAGCAGCGCAAGGGTGAGTTGGAGATTTTTTGCTTATTTATCAGAGTATTAAAAAAGGGGAGCCAAGGCTCCCCTTAATCTTGATCGTCAAAGGCGCTTAGTCGAAAGCTTGATCCCATGTGCCTTCGGTGGAGGCTTTGGCATATTCTGTCGCCCGCCCCTCGAAGAAATTCATATGTTCAATACCATTGAGCATTTCGTCCATCCACGGCAGTGGGTTTTTCTCAATGTCATATAATGGCTCGAGGTTGAGCTGCGCCAAACGGCGGTTGCCGATAAAGCGAATATAATCTTTCACTTCTTGTGGCTCTAAGCCTTCAACGCCGCCCATTTCAAACGCCAAATCAATAAATGCATCTTCATGGGTGACCACAGTTTCGCAGGCCTTGTACAAATCGCGGCGCAATTCGTCCGTCCAAATTTCTGGGTTCTCATGAATGAAAGTGTTGAACAAACGCACAATTGAATTTGTGTGCAAGGTCTCATCACGTGCCGACCATGTCACGATTTGCCCCATGCCCTTCATTTTATTGAAGCGCGGGAAATTCATCAAAATCGCGAAACTGGCAAATAATTGCAGGCCCTCGGTGAAGGCACCAAATACCGCCAAAGTCTTGGCAACGTCGGCTTTGGTTTCAACGCCCCATTCTTGCATATAGTCGTATTTGTCCTTCATCTCGCCATATTTCATGAAGGCTTCATATTCGATTTCCGGCATGCCAATGGTATCCAGCAAATGCGAATAAGCGGCAATGTGAATGGTTTCCATATTTGAAAACGCCGCCAGCATCATCTGCACTTCGGTTGGCTTAAACACTTGCGAATAATGCTTCATATAGCAATTGTTCACTTCCACATCGGCCTGTACGAAAAACCGGAAAATTTGCGTCAGCAAATTGCGCTCAGCGCCGGTCATTTTCTTGTGCCAATCTTTGACGTCTTCCGCCAAGGGCACTTCTTCAGGCAACCAATGGATACGCTGCTGGGTCAACCAAGCATCATAAGCCCATGGATAAAGGAAAGGTTTGTAGACAATACGCTCTTCAAGCAAAGACATAGATTTTCTCTCTCTTTTCAGCGCTCTCTTCGATGGGCAAAGGAGCTTTCGTTAACGGTTAATTAGTGTCGCCTATTGGCAAGACAAGCATTCTTCATAATCATTGGTTTCGACCGGCGCCTGAACCACTGGCTCTTGAATGGCGGCTGTATTGCCGTTGTCTTTCTCGGCCCGTTGGATCGACAAAGAACGGCAGTAATACAGGCTTTTGACGCCTTTTTTCCAAGCTTGGAAATGCACTTGGTGCAAATCGCGCTTATGAATATTAGCCGGCAAGAATACATTCAGAGATTGCGCCTGATCGACCAGAGGTGAACGGTCACCAGCCAGATCAATCAACCAACGCTGATCAAGCTCAAAGGCTGTTTTGAACACTGATTTTTCATCTTCGCTCAAGAACTCAAGATGCTGAACCGAACCGCCTGAGGTCACAATTGATGACCAGACTTCATCGGTGTTTTGGCCTTTTTCGCTGAGCAATTTATCAAGATGACGATTGCGCACATTGAATGAGCCAGACAGGGTTTTGTGAGTGAAACTATTGGCCGCAATTGGCTCAATACCCGGGCTTGTGCCACCGCAAATGATTGAGATAGAGGCGGTTGGCGCGATCGCGGTTTTATTTGAGAAGCGCTCATTGATTCCGCACTCAGCCGCATCCAAACACGGGCCACGTTCATTGGCCAGTTCAACCGAGGCCGCATCAACGCCTTCTTTAATATGCGTGAAAATGCGCTTGTTCCAAACTTTTGCCATGACTGATTCCCAAGGAATCATATTGCCTTGCAAGAACGAGTGGAAGCCCATCACCCCAAGACCGACACTGCGTTCGCGCTGGGCGGCGTATTTGGCTTTCGCCATTTCGTCCGGCGCGCGCTGGATAAAGTCTTCCAAAACATTGTCGAGGAAGCGCATCACGTCAGTGATAAAGTGTTCTTCCTTGCTCCATTCCATGAATTTTTCAGCATTCAATGACGACAAGCAGCACACAGCTGTCCGGTCTTGACCCAAATGGTCCTGGCCGGTTGGCAGGGTAATTTCAGAACATAAATTCGATGTTTTGATTTCCAGATTGAGCAATTTTTGTTGCTCAGGGCGCATATTATTCACCGTATCTTTGAACACCATATAGGGCTCGCCGGTTTCAATACGTGCCGTCAGCATACGCACCCACAAATCACGAGCTTGCACAGTCGCCTGAACAGAACCGTCTTTCGGGCTGCGCAAAGCCCATTCTTCGTCTCGCTCAACCGCCCGCATAAAGGCGTCAGTGATCAGAATACCGTGGTGCAAGTTCAGCGCCTTACGGTTTGGGTCACCGCCTGTTGGGCGACGAATTTCAATGAATTCCTCGACTTCAGGGTGATCAATCGGCAGATAAACCGCCGCCGAACCGCGACGCAAAGAGCCCTGTGAAATCGCCAAAGTCAGGCTATCCATCACCCGAATGAATGGCACAATGCCCGAGGTCTTGCCGTTTTCGCCGACTTTTTCGCCGATCGAACGCAAATTACCCCAATAGCTGCCAATGCCGCCGCCGCGTGAGGCGAGCCAGACATTTTCATTCCACAAATTGACAATATCGCCAAGGCTGTCATTGGCTTCGTTCAAAAAGCAGGAAATTGGCAAGCCACGATCGGTGCCACCATTTGACAGAACTGGCGTCGCTGGCATGAACCAGAGCTTGGAAATATAATCATAAAGACGCTGCGCATGAGCTTCGTCGTCGCCATAATAAGAGGCCACGCGAGCAAATAAATCTTGGAAGGTTTCGCCCGGCATTAAATAGCGGTCAGTCAAAGTGGCTTTGCCAAAAGTCGTCAGCAAAGCGTCGCGTGATGGGTCGGTTTTAACCCGTGGGCGCGACACAAATTGAACGGCCTGATCCTGGCGATCAAAATCCATCCGTGGTTCGCTATTTGTCGGATCGCCCTCAGCGCGACGTTGCGCGCGATTGCTGTCAGAGCCTGATTTCAACAGTTCTTGTTCCAATTTCTCGCCATCTTCTTTTGTTTGAGCCTGCTTTGTATTGCTATCGCTCATATCTGTGTCTCTGAACATACGCTCTTCTCCGCCTTTATTTCCCGTGTCGCGGCCTCCCCAAGATGACCGGTCAATCATTACGGCCCGATAACCGCAAATCTAACGACCTTTCAGCAAAGATAGCTGTCCCGTTGGCGCGTTTAACAGCGCCGTGATTCCGGTAAGAATATCACGGGTTGGTCTTTAGTTTTGCTGCTTTCTGACTAGGCGGTTAAAAGTCCTGTTAACCAAATCAGAAGCACCAGACACAACATATAGTGTATAAACAGCCATCTCACGTCAACAGATAGTTATCAGAAAATTTATTTTTTTTCGCCTGCGACAAAAAATCCAATAATTTCAAGCGCTTTGTTTTGTCTTCACGTGATGGCAAAAAGCGATTTGGCAGGCCATTTCATACAGTGGTTATCCACAGCCTGCAGATTTGCCAAATCAGCTTCTCATGCGTGTCTTAATTAGCCTGATTCAGCCGCGCGAATCGCAAAACAATCCAAGCGGCGCTGACAATATGTCCAAGTGGAAAAATCAACACCGCCCAGGCGGCGGCCACCGGCCATTGTTTTTCATAATGAAAAATAACCGCGCTCATACACACCGCCCCTAAACTGACGTCCAGCAAGGTAACAAGCCCCCACGGTTCGGCCAAAACATTGTCAAAACCGGTCAACCCAACCTGCTGATAGGCATAGCCACACATCACCAAAAACCCAATTGCTGCCAAGCTCACTATTAGTCGCATTTGCTTTCTCCTCTAAACCTCATTAGCGCATAAAAAAACCGCGAAGGCCAACACCTTCGCGGTTTCAATTATCGACGTCAACGTCTTGGCTGGCTTACAGAACTTCGAAAAGACCTGCTGCGCCCATGCCGCCGCCAATACACATGGTCACGACCACGTTTTTAGCGTTCCGACGTTTGCCTTCCATCAGCGCGTGGCCAACGAGGCGTGCGCCCGTCATCCCAAATGGGTGACCAATAGCGATTGAGCCGCCATTGACGTTATATTTGCTTGGATCAATTTCCAAACGGTCACGGCAATAAAGTGTTTGGCTAGCGAAAGCTTCATTCAGCTCCCACAGGTCAATGTCGTCAACTTTCAGACCATGACGCTCTAGCAAACGTGGCACGGCGAAAACCGGGCCAATGCCCATTTCATCAGGCTCACAACCGGCAACGGCAAAACCTTTGAATGCACCCAATGGCTCAAGACCGCGACGTTCGGCTTCTTTGCCTTCCATCACAACAACAGCGGCCGCACCATCAGACAATTGTGAGGCGTTACCAGCCGTTACATATTGGCCTTCGCCGCGCACTGGTTTCAGCGATTGCAGACCTTCCAGTTTCGTGTCTGGACGGTTGCACTCATCGCCGCTCACAACGTAATCGACTATGGTTTCTTCGCCAGTTTCGCGATTAACCTGCTTCATTTTGGTTTCCATTGGCACGATTTCATCAGCAAACAGACCGGCTTCTTGCGCGGCGGCCATGCGTTGCTGGCTGAGCAAGGCGTATTCGTCTTGCGATTCGCGCGATACATTGTAACGCTCTGAAACAATATCAGCGGTTTCAATCATTGGCATCCAAAGCGCTGGATATGTTGCCATTAATTTTTCTTCCGTGATGTTGTTGTAATTGGCGCCTTGCATTTGCACCAAAGAAATACTCTCAACACCTGCGCCAATAGCAATCGGCACATCTTCATTCATCACCCGACCAGCTGCCATGGCAATAGTTTGCAGGCCTGAAGAACAAAAACGGTTGACCGTAACACCTGATGTGGTGACAGGGCAGCCAGCCCAAATGGCGGCCAAACGGCCAACGTTTTGACCTGTCGCGCCTTCTGGTGTGCCGCAACCCATGATCACGTCTTCAACATCGCCTGGTTCAATTCCGGCGCGTTCAATCGCGTGTTTAATGGCGTGACCGCCCATGGCTGCACCATGGGTCATGTTAAATCCGCCGCGGCCTGATTTGGCCAAACCGGTGCGGGCACTTGAAACGATAACTGCTTCTCTGCTCATAATAGTCTCCTTTTTTGACTGGCCGGATAATGCGACATCAGCCCCTATTTTTCAAAACAATTCTTCGTTTTTTTTGGGCCTCAATGCCAGCTGAAAATTTTACGCTATTTTAATATCTTAGGCGGCAAACTGGCGTCGCTGCGACAATAAAAATAAGATAGAAGAAAAACAAGCTAAGCGGCGTTTTCGGCAAAAAGGCAAATATTTGCCTTTTTGCCGCCTTATTTTTTTGCCATGTTAAAGCCATGAAAAATAACATGCACACCTCCTACCCACGACTCACTTGGTCGTTCACCCGGCAATTATTTGCAACGCTGGGTCTGGCTGTTTTGCTGACCGCCATGGCGCCAGACTTGCAAGCCCAGGCAAAAGAACCGACCGCTGCCAGCTATCAAAAGCCCGACCGGCAAACCTTAAAACAGCGGTTAACGCCGATTCAATTTGCTGTGACCCAGAAAAATAAAACCGAACGGCCTTATAGCAATCGCTATTGGAATATGAAAAAGCCGGGCATTTATGTCGATGTGGTTTCTGGCGAAGCGCTTTTTTCCTCTATGGATAAATATGACAGCGGAACGGGTTGGCCGTCTTTCACCCGCCCTTTGAAAGCCCAGTCAATTGTTGAACGCGATGATTGGAGCCTGTTTTCTAAACGTATTGAAGTGCGTTCGAAATTGGCCGATAGCCATTTGGGCCATGTTTTTGATGACGGCCCGGCCCCAGACCGCTTGCGCTATTGCATTAATTCGGCCGCTTTGCGCTTTGTGCCCTTGTCAGAAATGCGCGCGCAAGGCTATGGCGCCTATATCGCGCCATTCAAAAAAGCCGGATATAATTTCTAAAAAACCGCCCCGGCGACTTGCCGAGACCGTGTTTTTTCGGCATTTTGCTGACTCCCTTCGAGTTTCATCATGGAGAGCCGATGACCGACGCAGCGACACAATCTCTTATTGCCAAATTAATGCCCGGCTATCGCGGCGTCGCCCAATCATGGGAATGCGATTTAATGGGCCACTTAAATGTATCGCATTATTTTGGCCGATCGTCAGACCACGCCTCCTTCACACGTTTCAATTTGGGCATGGCGCCGCGCGACATGGTGGCCAATCATCGCGGAACAGTGGCGCTTGAAGAACACGCACGATTCCATAAAGAGGTTCATGCTGGCGGCATGATGGTCGGCCGCAGTGCGCCGGTAGAAATCGGCGAACGCACGATGACTGTCTATCAGGAATTTCGCGATGCAGACGACCAGCTGCTGACTAGTTTCAAAACCTTGATTGGTCATTTTGACACCGCCAATCGCAAATTAGTGCCATGGAGCGACAAAACGCTGCAATTGGCACAGGCTGCGAGAATCGACTTGCCTGACCACGCGGCCCCGCTTCATGTGCCCGCTGGTAGCCGCATAACCCCACCGAGCTTGGCCGAAACACAAGCCGCTGGTTTTGCCCGCATTGGCGGCAATACGGTGAATGCTTGGGAATGTGATCAATTCGGCCATATGAATACAATGTTTTATATTCGCCGCCAAACCGAGGCGGTGCCGCATATGTGGCACAATCTGGGTATTGATTTGAACGATATGCGGGCTCACCAGCGCGGCTTTGTGGTCGGCGAGATTCGCATGAGCTATGTCAATGAAGTGCTCGAGGGCGATATTGTCGAGACATGGACTGGCGTGCGCGAATTGAAAGAGAAAACCATTTTGGCTGAGCACCGATTATATAATACCGAGACCGGTCAATTGTCGGCGACCTCTTTGGTGCGAGCGGTGCATTTTGACCTGGCAACACGGCGCGCTACCCCATGGGCTGATGATGTCTATGCCCGTATTGAAGCAAATATGACAAAAGCGCCGGTCGACAAATAAATCTGTTGAGGCTAAATCAGCCCAGCGCGTTGGCGTATTTCATGGCGCAGGCGGTCGGGAAATTCCATCGGTAAGAAATGTGAACTGCCAGCCACCACGGCAATGGTTTTCGACACTTGCGGTTTGTGAAACGCCGATGCGCCGCGTGTCGTCGAGCCATGCTCGGCCATTAATAAAGTAAAAGGCACGCGCAATTTTTTCACCGACGGCAGGCTGGCCACTTGCGGGCCTTTGAAATTTGCAGCTTCCCAAAGCGGCGCACATGCCAGCGTCACATGATTACCTTGGCCATCATCAATCGGTTTGACGCCGCCGCGCACATAGGCCGCGAGAAACCCTTCTTGCCAAGTGGCAAAGGCGCCGCGTCCCGTATAAGCGGCCTCTAGCGTTGCCGCATCTGGCCAATTGGCCCGCCGCTTAGCCGCCATTTGCATCAGCCTATGGCCGCCAGTATTGCGCAAGCGCGAATAAAGTCCGAACAAATAAGCGCCAAGGCTCGGGACAATCACCGGATCGGCCACTATTAACCCAGCCACTAAATCTGGGCGTTGGGCGGCCGCCATAATACTAGCGCACCCGCCCATAGAATGCCCACCAAGCCAAATCTTATCGCCAGCCTTGTCAGCCAAATGCTCAATCAAGGGAATCAAATCATCTCGGTAAATATCCCAGCCAGTCATTTTTTCTGGCTCGGCCGGCAAATTTGTAAACCCATGGCCCCGCGCATCGGCGGCGTAAATGTCAAACTCATCGGCCAAGGGGGCCAATAGGGGGTCATAGGTCTCGCCATTGAAACCATTGGCATGGGCCCAATGCAAAACCGGCTTATCGGCGGCGCCAGATGACCAATGGCAAACCGACGTCGTGCCTGACGCTTGCGGGAAATCAAATCTCTGCATTTTGACCTTCAAATTTACGCCTGAGGCGAGGGTGAGTCTTGTGACAGGAATATGCACCGCTATCGAAAAAAGGCAAGCCAACAAGCTGGCGCGCGTTCAGCACCAACGCCATCATGCTGGCCATTAGAGCGATAATGTGTTACGCATCGGCCAAATCTAGTCATGCTGCGACAGCGGTTTGACACGGGGGCCCATATGCAAATTTACCTGCCAATCGCAGAGATGAGTGTCAATATTTTGACGCTGATTGGCATGGGCGGTTTGGTCGGTTTTATGTCTGGCATGTTTGGCGTCGGTGGCGGCTTTTTAATGACCCCCTTGCTGATTTTTGTGGGCATTCCTCCAGCTGTTGCCGTGGCCACTGAGGCCAATCAAATTGTCGCCTCATCGGTGTCTGGCGGGCTGGCCTATTGGCAACGCCGCGCGGTTGATGTGCGCATGGGTATCATCTTAATGACTGGCGGCATTGCTGGTTCTTATGCTGGCGTTCAATTATTCAAATTATTGCGCGAATTGGGGCAAGTCGATTTGCTGATTTCGCTCAGCTATGTGCTGTTTTTAAGTGTGATCGGCGGGCTCATGTTGCGCGAAAGCCTAAATGCCATTGCTGCCACACGGCGCGGTCAGCCTTTGCGAGCCCGACGCCCCGGCGCCCATAGCTGGATTTTGCGCCTGCCCTTGCGCATGCGATTTCGCCAATCAAAGCTTTATATCAGCGTCATACCACCGCTGCTGATCGGATTTTTTGTTGGCACCATGTCGGCGATTATGGGGGTCGGTGGCGGCTTTATTATGGTGCCCGCGATGATTTATCTGCTGCGCATGCCAACCAATGTGGTGATTGGCACCTCGCTGTTTCAAATTATTTTTGTTACCGCATCGGTGACGATTTTGCATTCGGTGGAAAACCAAACTGTCGACGTTTTGCTGGCCTTTTTGCTAATGGTCGGCGGGGTGATTGGCGCGCAATTTGGCGCGATTATTGGCCAGCGTTTGCGCGGCGAACAATTGCGCGCCCTGTTGGCCCTAATCGTCCTCGGCGTCGGCCTCAAATTATTCATTGATCTGATCAGCCAGCCGGATGAGTTATTTTCCGTTACCCGCATGGGGTTTGGCGGATGAGAAATAGCAGCAAAATCATTCTAACCGCCATGGTGTTGAGCTTTTCTCTGACGCCAATGATGGCGCGGGCCAATACGATTATTGCCGATTTATCAAAAGACCATATTTCCATTAAATCGAATTTCGCTGGCGAAAAACTGCTGCTTTTCGGCGCTGTTGAGGCCACAGTCGATGGCCCAATTAGCGATATTATTGTTATTCTGCGCGGCCCGGGGGAGAATTTCACCCTGCGCAAAAAACAAAAAAAGCTCGGCGTTTGGGTTAATGGCGCAGCCTATGACATTGGCCCGCTGCCCGGATTTTATGCCGTGGCCAGCACCCGCAAATTGAGCCAAATGGTGCCACCGAATGTTTTGCGCGAACATAGTATTGGCGCTGATGCCATGAACATTAATTTTCTGTCATCCGATATTGAGCCAAGCGAACGAGCCGAGGCGATTGCTGGTTTCATTCGCTTGAAACAGGCACGCGCGCTTTATGCCGAGGCGGAAAACGGCGTGCAGATTATTGGCGGCCGGCTGTTCCGAGCAGAAATTAATCTGCCGCCGGGCATGCCAGTTGGCACTTATGTGACCGAATTTTTCGCCTTTCAAAATGGTCGCCTTGTCGGTTATCAAACCGGCGAACTGCCGGTCGATATTGTCGGCACTGGGCATATTTTGCACCAAGCGGCTTATGAAATGCCGCTGGTCTATGGCATTGGCGGTGTTGTGATGGCATGTTTTATGGGATGGGGTGTTGCCACCCTATTTAGGCGGCGCTAATGGACGGTTTTCTGGCTTCCGCTTTTGCCGCCTTTGCGGGCGGTGCGTTGAGTTTTCTCTCGCCCTGCGTTTTGCCGCTAGTGCCCGGCTATATATGTTTCGCCGCTGGCCTGCAATTTAGCGAATTGGCGGAAAT
>Ga0209654_1001473_pt1 | contig 18709 bp, 17 predicted proteins | sample SaaInl1SG_22_DNA_FD_184646 | JGI IMG/M metagenome (GOLD analysis project Ga0209654, IMG submission 184646) | Marine microbial communities from expanding oxygen minimum zones in the Saanich Inlet - ESP_161SG_22_DNA (SPAdes) (version 2) | ecosystem: Environmental > Aquatic > Marine > Intertidal... | reverse complement strand
GTTTTAACACCCGATTTAGCAATAAAAATTATCAAGCTACTTTTCGTTTTTCTTATGCCGATAAGCAAGCAGGAATTATTGAGGAGAAAGCGGGCGGTGCTCGAAACTTTGGAATCGAAATCCCCTACCAAGAAACACAACTCAACCAGTTTAGTTTACGACAAAAACTAGATACGTCTATTGGATTGTGGGATATGACCATGGGGATGTCATTAAATCAGCGACGTGAATTTGAAGAACATGACGAACATGATGACGAACATGATAACGACCACGAAGATGAACATGAAGATGAGGAAGAGGGTGCTGCACTCAATATGCATAATCGGGTTTTATCATTTGATTTAAAAAACACCTTACCTTCATCTAGTTTATGGAAACAAATTGCAGGAGTACAGTGGTTAGAAAAGCGCAATCTTAATAATGGAGAAGAAAAGCTTATTCCAAATGCAACCCAACGTGATTTTGGTGCGTATTGGTTACATCAGTTTAAAACCAACAAGATCAAGTGGCAATTAGGTTTGCGTTATGACACTCGATTTATTAAAACAGAATCCTTTACATCACACCACATAGAGGACGGTGTAGAACATGAAGAAGATGGTAATATTGACAAAACATTTACAAGCTTCAACAGTTCCCTTGGACTAATATACCCCTTAACAGAAAAAGTGCAACTGCGTTTAAATGCAAGTACAGGCTACCGCGCACCTAATTTATCCGAGCTCACTTCTTATGGCGTACATCACGGTACGCAGCGTTTTGAGGTTGGGAATGCAAACTTAAAATCAGAAAAAAACATACAGTTTGACTTAGGTTTTGACATACAAACAAAATTCTTAAACCTTGGCGTTGATGGATTTTATAATACCATTTCAGACTATATTTTTCTTAACCCAACAAATGAAATGGTCAATGATATAAATGTATTTGAATATAATCAAGTCAATTCGCAACTATGGGGTGGTGAGTTTTACGCACATTATCACCCACAAGGCAGGGTTCATTTCGAAACATCAGTTGAATATGTAAAAGGAGAACAAAAAAACGGTACATCGCTTCCGCTTATCCCCCCATTTTCATTCAATCAAGAAATTCATTGGAGTATCAATGATGTTTTGGCAGCCTTTGTTTCGCTATCCATGGTTGATAACCAAAACAATGTGAGTGCGTTTGAAACAAGAACAAAAGCATATGAACTGGTTAACTTAGGCACACATATCGATATCCCACTCAGCAAAAGGGATGCATTGCGTTTACAAATATTGATTCGAAATCTGGGTAATCGAAATTATATTCCGCATTTGTCCAGGCTAAAAACGATTAGTGTTGAACAACCTGGGCGTAATTTTGTGCTATCTGTGAAGTATCTTTTTTAACTAAGACAACTTCCCTTGAATAAGCTTTAAAAACTCATTTCGAGTTTCCATGGCTTCAAAAGCACCTCGGAATCCTGAGGTTGTGGTTAGCGAGTTTTGCTTTTGTACCCCACGCATCATCATACACATGTGCGAGGCTTCAATAACAATAGCAACACCTTTAGGTTTGAGCGTTTCGTCTATGCAATTCAAAATTTGCTCGGTGAGACGCTCTTGTACCTGAAGGCGTCGAGAAAAAACATCCACCACACGTGGAATTTTACTCAACCCAACAATATGTCCGTCAGGGATATAGGCAATATGCGCCTTCCCAAAAAAGGGAAGCATGTGATGCTCACACAAGGAGTATAACTCAATATCTTTAACCAAAACCATTTCGTTATAGGACTCCGCAAATTTTGCACCTTCCAAAATAGCTGCGGGATCCATATCGTAACCGTGGGTTAGAAATTGCATGGCTTTAGCGGCGCGTTTTGGTGTTTCTATCAGTCCCTCGCGGAAAGGATTTTCACCCAAATCGGTAAGCACTTCTAAATAGTGTTTTTGAATCGATGTGGTCATGTCAGCATCATATATGTTTTTAGCTTCGAATGTCATTGCGTCTTAATTTTTGTTGAATGATTTTTTAATAATTTTTTGACTTTAGGCGAAATAACAGCATTACAATACGGCTGATTCTTGTTTAAATTATAATAGTCATTATGCTCTATTTCAGCAGCATAAAAAACATCAAAAGCGGTTAGCTCAGTTACAATTGGGCTGGTGAATATGTTTTGCTTTTCCAAGCTTGCCATATAGGCTTCAGCGATTTCTTTTTGTTCAATTGAATGATAAAAAACCCCTGAACGATACTGTGTGCCTACATCATTACCTTGACGATTTAAGGTAGTAGGATCGTGTGTGTCGAAAAAAATTTCCAATAAGGTTTGAAATGAAACTAACGAAGGATCAAATGTAATTTGTACGCACTCCGCATGGCCTGTTCTACCTGTACATACTTCTCTGTATGCTGGATTCTTAATATGACCACCCGTGTAGCCTGCAATAACCTCTGAAACGCCAATGAGTCGCGCAAATAAGGTTTCTGTGCACCAAAAACAACCTCCAGCAAAGGTAGCTAACATCATATTGTTTAATTAATATTAAGCAAAATTAAACAAAATGTGTTTATTTTCCTATAAACAGAAAAAATAAAAATAATATATTATTCAAAGCATAAGGTGTGTAAAAACACAAAAACAATTTTTACTACTTTTGATACAACCTAAATCTAAATTTATTATCCTTTTGTGAGCCTACACCTCCATTTTTTATTTTTTTTTGGGTTGAGCTAAAACAGGTACTGCCTAATACACACTAAAAATGAAACCCAAAGAAATATTAAAAAAAACAAAACACAGGCCTTGGAACATCCCAGATGAGAACTGGAAATTTTACCAAGAGTGGAGGCATGCCATATTTCTTCATTATAAAGTTGATATAAAAGAATTAGAAAAATTCGTTCCCAAAACACTAGAAATAGATCTTTTTCAAGGTAATTCTTGGGTCTCGATTGTAGCTTTCACTATGAAAAAAATACGTCCTAAATATGTTCCATCATTTTCACCAATCTCAAATTTTCATGAAATAAATATTCGTACGTATGTGAAATTGAATAACAAATGTGGGGTTTACTTTTTAAGTATTGAGGCTGGAAAAAGCTTGTCTTGTAAAATCGCCAAGAGAATTTCCGAACTACCATATCGGTTTTCAAAAATTAAACGAACCGACAACACTTATCAATCTAAGAATTCAACGTATAATGATAAACTCGACATTGATTTTAATATTGGAAAAGAACAAAAGGAAAAAACCGAATTGGATATATGGTTGACCGAAAGGTATGCCCTTTTTCAAGACGCAGAAGATTATATTAACGCTTTTGAAATACATCATTTGGAATGGCCAATTAACAACATTGAATTACGTGGCATAGGGGTTAATTATCCAAGATTTAAAAATTTAATACATCATGAGCCGGACACAACACATTACTCCAAAGGAGTACAAGTGATTTCTTGGGGAAAGAAAAAAATGGAAAAATAAACTTTATTATGCATTTAAAAATCAAATTTGATTACTTTGCATAAGATGATTCAAGCGAAGCATATTTCGAAATCGTACGGCACTACAAACGTGTTAAAAGACGTGTCGTTTTCGTTAGCACCATCTGAAATTGTTTCCATTGTTGGCCCTTCTGGAGCAGGAAAAACCACCCTACTCCATATTTTAGGTACCCTAGAGCACGTTGACGCGCATCCAAAAACCGAACTTATCATAAATGGAAAAAATATTAACGGGCTTTCGGACAAGGCGTTGTCAGCGTTTAGAAATGAATCCTTAGGATTTGTGTTTCAGTTTCATCAATTACTTCCCGAGTTTACCGCCATAGAAAATATATGTATGCCTGCCTTTATCAAAGGAACTTCAAAACATGAGGCAGAAAAAAGAGCAATGGAATTACTTGATTTTTTTGAACTCAGCAACAGAGCAAAACATAAACCTTCAGAACTTTCTGGTGGTGAGCAACAGCGCATAGCTGTTGCGCGTGCGCTTATCAATAAACCAAGTTTACTCCTTGCAGATGAGCCAAGTGGAAATTTAGATTCCACTACTGCGGATAAGCTTCACGATATGTTTTTTAGTCTTAGGGATACTTTTTCCATAAGTATGGTCTTGGTGACCCATAACAAATCTTTAGCAGCGAGAGCAGACCGTATGCTAACCCTAGTGGACGGGCAATGGAGTTAAATCAAGATGAGCTCAAAGCCTTTTTGGACGAAAAGGTGCTGCAATATAATCATCCATCGTTTATTGAAACAGACCCCATCTCTATTCCGCACACATTCTCAAAAAAAGAGGATATTGAAATTGCAGGCTTTTTTGCTGCTACTATAGCGTGGGGAAATCGTAAAAGTATTTTGACAAATGCAATGAAACTCATGGAGCGTATGGATCATGCACCTCATGATTTTATTATGAATCATTCCAAAGCAGATTTGGACGTATTCAATGGATTTGTTCATAGGACGTTTCAAGAAGCAGATGTTAAATATTTCGCACAGCGATTGCAACAGCTTTACAGCGAGTTTGGAAGTCTTGAAGATGTATTTACTCCACATGCAGATGCCGTGCATATGCACGAGGTATTAATCGATTTTCACAATTTATTTTTTGCCATTCCACATCAAAAAAGAACGGTAAAGCACGTGGCAAATCCTGCAAAAAAATCGGCAGCAAAACGTTTGCATATGTTTTTACGCTGGATGGCGCGCAAAGATAATGCTGGCGTAGATTTAGGTATCTGGAAGAACATCTCTCCCCGACTCCTATCCTGTCCATTAGATGTACATTCCGGTAATGTAGCACGCACATTAGGACTGCTAAAACGCAAACAAAACGACCTAGCAGCTGTGCAAGAACTAGACGCATCACTCAGAACCTTAGACCCAAATGACCCTGTAAAATATGATTTTGCACTATTTGGCTTAGGTGTTTTTGAGGGGTTTTAATTTGTGTTGGTGGATTTTCTATCTTTGCACAACTAACGACTTAGCGGTTTAGCGAATGAATATCTTAATAAAAGCTGCAAAAATCTTAGATGCCAACAGCTCGCATCACAACACACAGCAAGATATTTATATTGAAGATGGGATCATAAAAGCGATTGGCAATAACTTAAATTACCCAGAAGCAACCGAAATATCTTTCGATAATTTACATGTTTCACAAGGTTGGTTTGACAGTAGTGTGTCTTTTGGCGAACCTGGATTTGAAGAGCTCGAAACCATTATAAATGGACTTCATGTTGCGGCAAGAAGCGGATTTTCGCACATTGCCTATAATACCAACACCTTACCGAAACCTGATAGCCGGGCAGATATTGCGTTTTTGTTGGAACAAGCAAATGGAAATGCGGTAAAGCTTCATCCAAAAGCTTGTGTAACATCTGCGCAAAATGAGGAAAAACTTGCACCGCTTCGCGAACTTCATGCTGCTGGAGCGTTTAGCTTTAGCAACCACAAAACACCAATCACTAATGCCAATACCTTAAAATTGGCACTCCAATACACGAATGACTTCGATGCAATTGTAGAGTCTTTTCCATATAACAATGATATGGCAAATGGCGGTGTTATGCATGAGGGTACTGTGAGTACGGCTTTGGGGCTAAATGGAATTCCAAGTGTGGCAGAAAGCATGCAACTGCAACGTGATCTGGAGGTGCTCAAATATGCTAATGGAAAACTTCACATCCCTACGCTGTCAACAGAATCCGCTATTGCGCTCATTAAAGCGGCCAAAAAAGCAAAGCAAGATGTAAGTTGTAGCGTTGCGATTCATAACTTATTTTTTACAGATGAAGCCCTACAAAGCTTTGATGGCAATGCTAAATTAATTCCACCATTACGAGAAGAATCAGATCAAAAAGCTTTGCGACAAGCACTTTTAGACGGTATTATTGATATGGTAACCAGTGATCATCAACCGCTTAACAGTGAGCTAAAGCATGTAGAACTCGACAGTGCGCATTTTGGCTCAATAGGATTAGAACACAGTTTTGGTTGTTTGTTATCTATGTTCTCCATCGAACAAACCATAGAAATACTAACTAGAGGAAAAAGTCGATTTGGTATTCCTGAACACAGCATTAATATTGGGGAAACCGCGGATATTTCGTTATTTACACCGAGTGGCACACATGAAATCACAAAATCTTCCCTTTTTTCTGCCTCAAAAAATAGTCTTTTTATAGGGCAATCCTTACCTGGCAAGGTATATGGAATTGTTGCCCATGGAAAATCACAAGTATTTGACAACTAATATGTCTTTTGTTTACCTAGAACGTAAGGCGAAGCCCAACGCTCCCTTACTCGTTTTACTACATGGTTATGGAAGCAATGATGCGGATTTGTTTTCGTTTGCGGAATACATTCCCACCAGTTTTCATGTGGTTTCGTTACAAGCCCCATTGGCCATGGGAGAGAATAGTTTTGCATGGTTTCCCATACATTTTAATGAAAGTATGGAACGCTGGACTTCACCAGAAGAGGTTAAAAAAGCAACATATTACATACATGATTTTTTATCTTATTATACCAAAAAACACGATTTGGACAACAAAAACCTGTATTTGATGGGCTTCAGTCAAGGAGCCATGTTGAGTTACGCTATTGGATTAGCCACAAAAAACGTGAAAGGTATTGCTGCACTTAGCGGCTACATAGACCCTCGGGTTGTTGAAGTAACCAATACTACCCTTTCGTCAATTTATATGTCGCATGGGACAGCGGATATGGTTGTGCCTTATGCATGGGCAGAGCAATCTGTTGAAGTGCTTAAAGACTATGGCCTTACACCAGAATTTCATGCCTATCCGCAAGGACACGGTATAAATCAAGACAACTTAATGTCTATTATTCAATGGTTGAAGGCGCAGCTTTAAGTTGCTGTAAAATCTGAATTGAGTCCTTTAATTGTGTGATTTTCTGGGCTTGTGTATCAATTTTAACTTGCGCATAGTTTAGTCGTTTGCCATAGTCAGAAATCAAATAAAGATTGATTAAGGCGGAAAATATCAAGACGTAAAAAAGTATTTTTTGTTTCATATTACAGGGTAATCGTTAAGTTATCATACGCCAAATGTATTCCCTCTGGCAAAGAGGACTCCACTGCGTCGTGAAAGCCAAGCTTATGGCTGATATGTGTGAAATAAGTGCGTTTTGCCCCTACACGCTGTGCAAATGCTATGGCAGCTTCTAAATGCAAATGTGATGGATGCGGCTCAATGCGAAGCGCATTAACCACCAAAACATCCAGCCCGCTAAGTTTGGCTTCCTCATCGAAATCGATAGAAAACATGTCCGTGATATATGCAAATGTGCCAAAACGATATCCTAAAACTTCCAAACCGTAGTGCGTGACTTTTATGGGAATAATGGTCTTTGAAGCACATACAAAAGGGTTCTGTGCATCAATAACAGTAGATTTTACAGACGGTGCGCCTGGATATTTATTTTCATCCGTGAAAATATAATCAAAACGATTTTTAAGATTCTCCATAACTCGAGACAACCCATAAACTGGAAGTGCACCTTGCCTAAAAACAAAAGGACGGATGTCATCCAAGCCAGCTGTATGATCTGCATGCTCATGAGTAAATAATAATGCATCTATTTTAGGGCAACCACTTGTGAGCATTTGTTGTCTAAAATCTGGGCCGCAATCAATTATAAAATCTGTATCATCCCATTGCACCCAAACCGAGGAGCGCAATCGTTTGTCTTTTGGATTTTGACTAAGACAAACGGGATCAGTACTGCCAATAATTGGAATTCCTTGTGAAGTTCCTGTTCCTAAAAAATAAATTTTGATACCCACATAACAAAATTACACGATTGATACCTAACCTTGAAGATAAGTTTTATAATTTTGAGAAAACTTCTACACATGCCATTAAAATTAGCTGGTGATCAACCTTTTGAAAACACACCTTCTTTAGAGGCAAAAGCCCTAAGAATCAACTTAAACGACAATATTTACGGCACTTTTGCAGAAATTGGTGCCGGTCAAGAAGTAGTAAGGCATTTTTTCAGATGTGGTGGCGCGTCTGGAACCATCGCAAAAACCATGAGTGCCTACGACAAAGACTTTAGCGACGCCATCTATGGCCGTGAAGATGATGGTAGATATGTGTCTGAGTCCAGACTAAATAAAATGCTGGAATGGGAAATTGGGTTACTTGAAAAGCGTATTGACCGTAAAAAAAATAAGGATAAATTATTTTTCACCTACGCAAATACCGTAACCACGATAGATTTTGCAAAGAAATTTAAAGGTCACGGTTGGATAGGAATCAAGTTTCAAACCAAACCTGACGAGCCTTATTCGATGATAACATCTCATATACGCTTTAAAGAAAATGACGCAAAGTCGCAACAATTAACTTTAGGCGTGATGGGCGTTAATCTGATTTACGGGGCGTTTTATCAAAACGATCGTCCAAAGAGAATGTTGCAGTATTTATTTGATCATATTGACAGGGAAGCCATTGAAATCGATACCATAAATTTCACAGGTCCGTTGTTTAAAGATGTTGACAATCGCTTGATGAGCTTAGAGCTTGTTAGATTGGGAATGACAGATGCCGTTATGTTTGGCCCAGATGGAAACAATTTATTGCCTGCGCGTGAGTTATACAAGAAAAATATCATAGCGCTTCGTGGTAGCTTTAGACCTGTAACCAAAGTAAATGTGGATATGTATCAAAAATCCTTAGAGATATTTGAAAAAGAACCAGATACTGATCCAAACAAAACACTTGTCGTTTTTGAAATCACCCTCTCAAACTTGATGTCAACAGGTGAAATTGATGAAGAAGACTTTATGCATAGGGCTCGTTTATTGTGCTCACTTGGGCAAACAGTTATGATTTCTAATTTTAAAGAGTATTATCGTCTTGTCGAATATTTCTCAGAATATACAGAGAAGAAAATTCGTCTAACCATGGGGGTTAATAACCTCATTGAAATCTTTAACGAAAAGTATTACCGACACCTAAGTGGTGGTATTTTGGAAGCGTTTGGCAAACTATTCTTTAAAAACCTGAAGGTTTACCTCTATCCTATTATTGATCCTAAAAAAGGAGGTATTATTGATAGTAATTCAATACGTGTACACCCAAGGTTAAAGGAACTTTATAACTTCTTTAAATACAATGGTAAAGTAGTTGATATCTTGGACTATAACACCGACGATATGAAAATTTATTCAAGAGATGTTTTAGACGAGATTAAATCTGGCGAAAGCGGTTGGGAAAATAAGCTTCCGCCAGGTGTTTCAAAGCTAATTAAGAGCAAAAAACTTTTCGGGTATAAATCTTCTTAACGATTTATCACTCTAAAATTTGTGCTGCGTGATCTTTGGTTTTCACTTTATTAATTACGCGTACAATAGTTCCTGTTTCGTCAATAACAAATGTTGTACGAATTATCCCTTCGTATTCTTTACCTTGAAACTTTTTTGGTCCCCAAACACCAAAGGCTTTTATGGCAACATGATCTTCGTCGGCTAATAGTGGATATGGAAACCCAAACTTTGTTGCAAAACCAGCTTGCTTTTTTACCGAGTCTGCACTTACGCCCAAAAGTTCGTACCCTTGTGCTTGGAGTGCTGCATAATTGTCACTTAAATTACACGCCTCAGCGGTGCAACCAGGTGTATTGGCTCTTGGGTAAAAAAACACGATTAATTTCTTTCCGACATAGTCTGTGTGTGATACAGGCTCGCCTAAATGATTTAAACCTGAAAACTCAGGTATTTTATTTCCTTCTTGTAGCATTTTTGTAAATTTAGATGTTAAAAATACGAAAATGAACAAAGCCGAAAAGGTTGCATTTGTAATTAAAAAATTAGAGGAACTTTATCCAACCATCTCCATACCGTTAGACCACAAAGACCCGTATACATTGCTTATAGCCGTTTTGCTATCAGCGCAAAGCACCGACGTTCGCGTAAATAAGATTACACCTTTACTGTTTGCAAAAGCCGACAACCCGACAGATATGGTAAAATTAAGTGTGGCGGAAATTAGAGAAATCATAAAGCCCGTGGGGCTTTCGCCTATGAAGTCGAAGGGAATTCATGGCCTATCGGAAATTTTGCTTGAAAAGTACAACGGAGAGGTCCCGCAAAGTTTTGAAGCGTTGGAAGAGCTTCCGGCGGTGGGACATAAAACAGCAAGTGTTGTCATGGCGCAAGCTTTTGGAGTACCTGCTTTTCCAGTGGACACACATATTCACCGCCTTATGTACCGCTGGGGTTTTACGAATGGAAAAAGCGTCATACAGACTGAACGCGACGCAAAACGTTTATTTGCAAAAGAAAAATGGAACGACTTGCATTTACAAATCATCTGGTATGGAAGACAGTATTGCCCAGCAAGAGGTTGGGATATAAGCAAAGACATCATTACCCAAACTGTAGGAAGAAAGACGGTACTAAAAAAACAGGGATTTAATTTGCATTAAAATCAGTAGTAACGTTTCCTATTTTAATTGAATTGTAAGCTGTAGCAAACTGCATAATCAATTGAAGGGATTCTTTTGATGGTACAGGCGTTTTTTTTGAAAAAGGTAGTGTGTAAAGTTTATCCATTAATTTGTTTAATGGAATAACGCACTATATTATTAAATTATTGCGTCATGGTTAAGTTACGCTCTTCAATCAATTTTCTGAGGTTAATAAGCCCATAGCGCATTCTTCCAAGCGACGTATTGATGCTCACATTTGTACGCTCAGCAATCTCTTTAAAGCTCATATCTTGATACAAACGCATCCGTAAAACTTCATGTTGATTTTCAGGAAGCTCAAGGATTAATGAGTTCAAGTCTTCTTTAATTTGGCTATTTACTAGCATATCTTCAATATTCTGTGAAGGCTCAGAAATAAGATAAAAAACATCCTTTTCGGCATCGTGTGATTCGTACTTTGGCATGCGTTGTTTACGTCTAAAATGATCCACAATGAGGTTGTGTGAAATACGCATAGCCCAAGATAAAAAACGACCGTCATCATTATAACTCCCTTTTTTTAGGGTTATTATGACCTTGATAAAAGTGTCTTGAAAAATATCGTCGGTTAATTCTCTATCCTTTACTTTAGAATAAATAAAACTGTATATGCGTTGTTTGTACCTAGTAAGCAGCGTTTCAAACGCTTCGTTGTTACCACTTAGATACTGCTGTATTAGTGTATTATCTGGGATTATAGACATGGTTTACTCCTTTTGAATTAAACAAAAATGTGTTGAGTAGAAGTGTCTAAAATATGCATTTGATTGATACACAAATATAAAAACATATTTGACATAGAACAAATACATTACTTTGTATGATTATATGTATTTGAATCAATATCTTTAATGCTTCGATTTTAAAGCGTTGAAAAAAGAAAAATTTATTGAAATAAAGGGTGCACAAATGCATAATCTCAAAAGTGTAGATGTGCAAATCCCTAGAAATAAGCTTGTGGTTATTACTGGATTATCTGGTTCGGGGAAATCTAGCCTGGCTTTTGATACGCTTTATGCCGAGGGACAACGGCGCTACGTAGAAAGTTTGTCTTCTTATGCACGTCAATTTTTAGGGCGGCTGAACAAACCCAAGGTCGAACAAATCAACGGAATTGCACCTGCCATTGCTATTGAGCAAAAAGTAATCAGCAACAACCCACGATCTACAGTGGGAACTACTACCGAAATTTACGATTACCTCAAACTGTTGTTTGCGCGCATAGGCAAAACTTACTCCCCCATATCTGGAAAAGAAGTCAAAAAAGATGATACCAAAGATGTTTTGGCTTATCTTAAAAAGATCGAAGAAGGCACAAAACTTTTGGTGCTCGCGCCAATTAAAATTGCTAAAAACAGAACCTTACAAGGCACCTTAGATGTTTATAAACAGCAAGGTTATGCACGCCTGTGGCTGAACAATAATATGGTACGCATAGACGATACCACACCAACAAAAAAAGATGATATTTCACTTATTGTTGACCGAATTGTTTTAAAGCGTGATGAAGATTTTTTTCATCGTGTAGCAGAATCCATCGAAACGGCATTCCACGAAGGCAGTGGTACACTACATATTCATGATTTATCAAATAATACGCAACAGGAATTTTCCAACAGGTTTGCATTAGACGGTATCTCATTTACGCCTCCAAACGAACATATGTTCAGCTTTAACAATCCCCTGGGTGCGTGTCCAGATTGTGAGGGCTACGGAGATTTGATTGGTATTGACGAGCAACTCGTTATTCCAAACACAAACTTATCGGTCTTTGGTGGAGCTGTTGTGCCTTGGAAAGGCGAACGTTTGCAACGGTACAAAAATGACTTTATAGACAATGCCTATTTATTCGATTTTCCAGTGCATAAACCCTACTTTGAACTAAGCGAAACGCAGAAAAAAACTCTTTGGGAAGGCAACAAATACGTGAAAGGTCTCAACCACTTTTTTGCAAAGCTGGAGGCTAAAAACTATAAAATTCAAAACCGTGTCTTATTGTCTCGCTATCGAGGAAGGACTGTTTGCAGTACATGTAATGGAAAGCGGCTAAATACAGCAGCAACTTACGTTCGTGTTGATCAGTACACGCTCTCTGATTTGGTTGATATGCCCATAGATAAACTAACCAAAACAATGTTGTCATTGAAATTATCGGAACATCAACAACACATTGCACGACGGTTATTGGTAGAAATAAATGACCGATTGCATTTTTTAAATCAGGTCGGGTTGGGTTATTTAACCCTAAACCGAAGAGCAAACACGCTTTCGGGTGGCGAATCACAGCGTATCAACCTTGCTACTTCATTGGGGAGTAGTTTGGTGGGGTCGTTATACATATTGGATGAACCAAGTATTGGACTGCATCCAAAAGATACGGCCAAATTAATTGAGGTTCTTAAAAAATTACGTGATTTGGGAAATACGGTTATTGTTGTAGAACACGACGATGACATCATGTACGCAGCAGATGAAATTATAGATTTAGGTCCCGATGCAGGTGTTTTTGGTGGCGAAGTAGTGGCGCAAGGAAGTATTCAAAAAATACTTCAAGCAGATACGTGGACAAGTAAATATCTTTCTGGAAAAGCTGAAATCACGCTTCCTAAAAAACGAAAAAAGCCTACTCATGAGTTACGAATAGTTGGTGCTAGAGAACACAATCTAAAGAACATCAATGTGTCTTTTCCATTGCATATGCTCACCGTTGTAACTGGTGTTTCGGGAAGTGGTAAAAGTACACTTGTGAAAGATATTTTATTGCCAGCCGTAAAAAAGGAAAAAGATATTTATGGTGATAAATCCGGTGAATTCACTGCGCTAGAGGGCGATTTGGATAGCTTTCAAGACATTCAATATATCAGTCAAAAACCGATTGGCTTATCCTCAAGATCTAATCCTGTCACTTATATCAAATCCTATGACGACATTCGGAAACTTTATGCGCAACAAAGCGTTTCCAAACAGCGCGGTTTTCAATCCAAACACTTTTCTTTTAATGTAGATGGTGGAAGATGTCCCAACTGTAAGGGGGAGGGAACGGTGAAAATTGAAATGCAGTTTATGGCAGACGTGGATTTGGTTTGCGATGAGTGCAACGGAAAACGCTTTAAAAAAGAAGTATTGGAAGTCAAGTTTGAAGGTAAATCCATTCACGATTTACTAACCATGAGCATTGATGAGGCTATTGCCTTTTTTCAACTTCATAAACAAACCAAAATTGCAGACAAATTGCAACCCCTACAAGATGTAGGAATGGGTTATGTTGCCCTAGGACAATCTTCCTCTACCCTTTCTGGCGGCGAAGCACAACGCATAAAACTGGCAAGTTTTCTACTCAAGGGAGCACAAAAAAATAAGACCTTGTTTTTATTTGACGAGCCTACTACTGGGCTTCATATGCACGACATCAACAAACTTGTTGGTTCGTTTAGAGCCCTTATTGCACGTGGGCATTCGCTTATAGTAATTGAACACAATGTTGGGCTTATTGAGCAGGCAGATTACATCATCGACTTGGGACCAGAGGGCGGCACAAATGGTGGCAATGTTTTAGCAACAGGAACACCGGAAGAAGTAAATCAAAACAAGAAGTCCAGTTTGCATAAATACTTATTTAAGAGAAATACTTAAATCGATTTTTTAACATCTGGTGTAAGGTAGGAGATAGTTTTAAACCAACTACGCCGCTAGCATAAACCGCAGTAATTACAATCGATTTCAGAATAATTTCCCAAAAAGGATGTACGTTAAAATGCAAAAATGACCCTCCAAAAAACACAACAGCTATAAGCAAAAAAGCATAAAGCGTATGTTTTCCATAAGGCTGTGACCCAAAATACGCATATACAAACCCCATACGAATAAAAGCAAATAAGACCACCAGAATTAATGTGGTACCTGCTGCTCCATTAATGCCATATTTTGGAATAAAGATAATATTCCCAATGACTACAAAAACAGCCATAAATATGGTTAGCAGTAATGCCGTTTGGTATTTTTTAGAATTGATTAGAATGGTTGTGGAAGCTCCCGAACTCATAGAAACGAGTTTGGCGAATGATATCATCAGTACCACCCAGATGGCATTTCCGTAGCCCTTATCATTTAATAATTCAAATAGTGAGGATATATTCCCATTTACCAAAAGAAAAAACCATCCCGCTAAAAGCAATAGGTTTATGGAACTGTCTTTATAAAGCTTGGAAAGCTGACTTGTATTCTTTTCGTTTAAGGCTTTTGCCACCATCGGATTTAAAATCTGAAACAATGCACGTCCGGGTACTTCGATTAGCGTAGCCGTGTAAATAGCCACAGCATAAAAGCCTGTTTGGCTAATATCCAAATATTGTGACAACATGGACTTATCGATATCAATAATCAAGCTACCAGCAGAAGCCGCTAAAATCAAATACAAACTATAGCGTAAAAGGTCCTTTAGATTTTTGGGTTTTTGAAAGTTAAATTTCGGAAGTTTAATTCGGAATGCAATGACAATCATTAGTGCCAAACGCAAATAATAGAAGCCCACAAGAAGCCAGAAAAACACATTTAAATTGATTGTGTTTCCTGCATAAAGCAGTAATAATATTAAGATACTAAGTCGTGGATAAATTTCCTTTAGGGTGTTTCCAAGGACGGATTTAAAATGAACCCTAGCCCAAGAATAAAAAACCTCAAAATAGGCGGTTGCAAAAGCAACAGCAAAAATCACCCAAGTATAAGTGCCAATAATGGGGTTTTTAACCGACAGTAAAGCAGCAACACTATCGTGAAAAAAAACAGCGACAAAACCTAAAGGCAACGCAATAAGCAAAGGCAGCAACACCACATAAGACAGAAATCCTTGCTGTTCATTTTCAGGATAACTGCTATGAAACTTAATGATGGTTTGTGCAACACCAAATCCAATAAGCGGCATCAAAAGGTTAGAAACGGACAACAAAAAAACGACCAATCCCTGTTTCTCAGCGCCAAAAAAATATGGATATAAAACCAGTGTATTCACAGCACCAATAGCAAAGCCAAGCATGATGCTGACTAAGTTTTTTGTGGATTGTGACGTAAGGTTGTTCATGCTTTTTCAAATAGTAGCGTTAAATACTTTTCTGCAATTTCTTTACGTTGATAGGAATTTATTTTTTCTGTTTGGAATGGAATTTCAATTGCTGTAAACCAATGTAGTAAGGTGGATTTTATGCGCTTCTTGTCTTTGAAAGAGGCGTAAACACCCAATTGATGTATGGCAAATAAAGACTCCATATCACTTGGCTTAGGGCCAATTCCAAGCACGGGACGATTCGCTGCCATATATTCAAATAGTTTTCCGTGGATGATATTGTGTGTTTTTGGCATATCAATTCCCAACAATAATAAGGCTTTTGCTTGTGGCAAGCGCTTATCCAATTCCATTTTTGATTGATATCCCAAGAATTTAACCCACTTTTCTAAGCCTAATCGATGTACATCTTCTTTGACGCTTTCAGCGACTTTACCATAAATTTCAAGTGAAAATTGGAGTGCAAAATCGTTGTTTTCTTGAGTGAGCTCTGCAATGGCTTCCCATAGTAGTTTAGGATTCTGTTGTGCTTTTAAACTTCCAGCATAGACCATCGCCACTTTTTCATCAGAAGTTTTTACCAATAATTTTTCAAAGCCGTTTGTTAATACCGAAACTGCTTTGGCGTGTTTTTCAAACTCTTTTGCTAAAGACGGGGCTGTAACCACTACCCTATCTGCTGTTTTTAAAACACGATCTTGCAACTGCACGTGCTTGCATTTTGCCCCTTTAGCCATGGGCAAACTCTCGTTTTGAAAAAACCCCACCCATGGATCACGAAAATCGGCAATCCAATGCACGTCATATGCCTTTTTTATTTTCAATCCAATGAGGTGCATTGAGTGTGGTGGTCCAGATGTGACCAGCACATCAAAGGGTGATTTTGCATGAAATTTTAAAATAGCTTTGGCAGCTGATTTAGACCAAAACACGCGTGCGTCAGGAATAAAGAAATTGGCACGTATATAGCGCATCAAATGGCTTTTTATACTTTTTTCTTGTGCCACATTTTCCCCAATTGCCTTTTTACTTTTTTGCAAAGGTTCCCATCCGTCAACATAAACCACATCAATACTCTTATCTATTTTATGTAACAAGGCTTTATCTGTCTCTGCAACACGTGGATTTGAAGGAGTGAACACCGTAATTTTCATCCCCTTTTTGGCAAAGTAATTTGCAAAAAACAACCAACGCTGTACTCCCGAACCTCCTGATGGTGGCCAATAATAGACGACTAAAGCAATATGTTTGGGATTATCCAACGGCTTTATATTTACGGATAGTCAATCCAATTGTGAGTAAAAAAATCAACCATCCAGACCCCATAAAAAGTGAACCACGACGAATAACATCAGGCTCAAATTTAAAAATTAGCTCATAAGATCCTGGCGGTATAACAGCACCCCGTAAAAGATAATTTACTTTATAATGATGTATGGGCTTGTCATTTAAGTAAGCTTTCCAACCTTTTGGATAATGCATTTCAGAAAATACAGCAAGCCGTTCATGACTTAGTTTTACATTATATCGCAATACATTATTTCGGTGTTCAATTAATTTTATTAAATCAGAAGGATCAGATTTAAATAAAGTCGCCCCAAGGTCTTGTGAAAGCGCCTCTGACTTTGGATTAATTTTTCCCAATTGCATCATTTCTTCATTTGCTGAATGCACCGAAATAATTTCATCAACCAGCCAAGCAGCTCCTAATGCTGATTTACGTATGGCATAACCATCTTCAAAAGCGTCATCCAAAACATATTTAACATTTAACATATCTAACACAACACTATCCTCTTGTTGGAGATAAAAATCATATACTTCTTGGAGGGCTGCAGGTTTTGCGCCGTGATAACCACCGATAGTACGGTGAAAATAAGCGGTTCGCGCGTTGGATACACCTAATCGGGGTTCAAATACACGGTATCGTGAGCTATCTTTTAAAATTTCTTTGTCTTGTATGGTAGGAACAAATGCCTTTTTGTGCTGGTAAGATGACACAAACTGGGCTTCATCAAAATAGGTGCGGTTTTGCATCCATAAATCGGTAAATGCCAAAATTATCAAGAGCGACACAAATATTGTTGACGTTATTTTTTTTCGCCAATACAAGAGTACAACAACAACCAATATGATAACGAAAACTATAATTTGAATGATATCGCCCAAAAGAAGTGCTGCACGTGCTTCTGTTAGTGGTTTCATTATTTCAGGATATTGCGCAAATGGTTCATATGAAGACGTAAAAGAAAAGAACCCTTTTGCACCAGCTATAAAAAACAAAATTAAGGCTATGTAAAAAGATAATACATAAAAACATCGAAGCAATTTTTGTCGGGTGATGCCATTGTCTTTCAACAAAAACTGTACGCCTAACATCGCTGAAAATGGCACACAAAGCATTATCATAATTTGTGCTGAACTGACAGCTCTGAACTTATCACATAAGGGCAAATAATCTATAAAAAACTGCGTAAGTTCGGGTACATGTTTCCCCCAAGAAAACAACAATGAAACGCCTATTATGGCAAGTAATACGATTCTTGTTTTGCTGGTGGTTGTAAGTAGTCCCAGTAAGGCAAAAAACAATACTACAATTCCCAAATAAACTGGTGCAGCAACTATGGGTTGATCGCCCCAGTAAGGACGTGCGTATCTAAAAATGGTATTCGCTGTTTCAGCATCTAGAGTTCTAAGAAACTTTACAAAATCACTGTCCATGGGAAAACTTGCGCTTGAGCTTCCACCCATCACGTTTGGCGCAAAAAACGTTAATGTTTCAAAGACACCATAACTGTATTCTGTAATATAATCAAAAGACAAGCCTGCTGAAGCTTCTTTGGGTGAGCCATCGGGATTTATTGTAAGTTCAGAGGCGCTTCTTGTGCTAAACTTGGTGTATTCCAATGTTGCCAAAATACCTTGTGCATTGAGTAAAAGTGCAATTAGCCCAGCTGCAATCAATGAACCCAATGTTCTTAGCGTTGTTGGAATTCCCTCCTTACGCCAAGTCCAAACAGTCCAAAATAACACAAAAATACCAGCCATTATGAGGGTGTAATATGTCATTTGGAGGTGGTTGGCGTGTAGTTGTAATGCCAAGCCAAGCAGAAACCAAATAAAACCCCTTTTCTTTTTATCAATTAAAACTTGAAACAAGC
>Ga0209654_1001471_pt1 | contig 18727 bp, 15 predicted proteins | sample SaaInl1SG_22_DNA_FD_184646 | JGI IMG/M metagenome (GOLD analysis project Ga0209654, IMG submission 184646) | Marine microbial communities from expanding oxygen minimum zones in the Saanich Inlet - ESP_161SG_22_DNA (SPAdes) (version 2) | ecosystem: Environmental > Aquatic > Marine > Intertidal... | reverse complement strand
TCTTCTTGTGCATTGGCACATAGCCCAAAAGCAAAAAGTATTATAAAAAAAAAGTTTTTCATTGTATTATCATTTCAAAAATGGCAGCGGGAGTGTTTGAAGAAGGGTGCTCAACTTCAATATAAAACCCCTTTGTTGTTATGGGTTTTTCAAACATTATAACATTCCGTGTTTGATAGTTTTCTGAGACTGTTGTTAAACATTCCCCTTCAATTGTTTTTATTTTGTAGTTACGTACACAGAAAGGGACTACATCTTCAGGGTGACCAAATTGCACTGTTTCCATGGCATGGTCATAATCTGTGTCAAAGAATATGATGATTTGAGAACATACTTTAGGCGCATCCCAGCGAATGGTAATACGTGGGTTTTTGTCATTTGAATCTGCCACCCATGCGTTAACCGACTTCCAAGGTCGAACAAAACCGTTCATAAGATTTGATTTTCCAAAACTATCAATGGGTGGTTGTATGGAAAGTGCAAGGTTTTTTCCTTTTGGTCGTCTGTGCGGTGTCCAAAACTCAAACGCATCAATTCCTATGTCTTTTGGAGGAGTTTGTTTGCCGTTGTTTGAAACCCGTTCATTAACGCCATTAAATACAGTAACCAGTCCAGTGATTCTTTTATTGCTTTGTTTTAAATAGATATGTTCATTGGCCAAAAAAGTAATAAACCCATAGGTGTCGTCATTTGATGTGGCATCAAACGAAAAAGAGATGGTCTGTTCTCCTTTTCTCAGTTCTATTTCCTTGGACTCAAGAATTTTTTCAGGGCTATAATTGGAAGTTTTTATAGATTTTCTTAGTTGAACGGTAAGTGTTGTTTTTTCAGTTGATTTTGCACCTATCGAAAAGCTGTATTTTTCCCCTGCTTTTATGGGAAGTAATTGTGCTGCAGACAAATCAAGTTTTAACCAAGTGTCATCGCTCGGGATGGAATTGAGCACAAGTTCAGATGAAGTACTAATTTCTGCAGCATGCAGTAAATTTGAGTTTGGATTTATGGGAATACCGGGGATACTTTGCCCTGCTAAGTTGAGGTCATTTTGTAACTTTTTAATGATATCCTTTTCAAGGATTTGCGCTGGCAAAAGTGTTTCTTTTGTACATAAAGCTGCTGCCATTCCTACTGCTTGAGCACCAAATCCACAGGTTACCATAACACGGGAAGATCCAAAAGCAACATGAGAGGCGCTAATGATTCTCCCAGCTAAAAATAAATTATCAATATCCTTACTAAAAAAGCATCTGTATGGGATATCGTATATGCCTTTACTATGCCATTGTGTACAACCGTCAAGTTCGCTGTAAACACCATCTGCAGGATGTAAATCTAATGCCCAACCCCCAAATGCTACGGCATCATCAAATTTTTTTTGCTGGACTACATCTTTCTGATTGAGCATATATAGTCCTTCAAAACGCCGACTTTCTCGCTTTCCAGGAATATTTGCAACCCATTCTAGATCTAGATTTTCAACGTTCTCGAATTTGCCAGAATTTTTGATATAATCCCAAACGCCGTAAATCACTTTTGAAAGCTCCCACTTTATTTCTTCGGTATCGTGAATGGTGTCAAGTCTTCCACCGTATTCAAACCACCAGAAATTACATCCACTTTGATCTTTTCTAATCAGCTTATGCCTTGGAATTTTGCTAATATCTTTCAGCGCATATGATGGCGCTACATACTTTACAGGGCGATCGTTAGGTTTACTGTAGAAAAACATAGAGTGCCCCAGTAAATGACCATACGCCTTATCAGGCGCCATATATTCTTCAAATTCTTCTTTGGATTCAGCACCAATTCTATAGCTTGCTCCAGCTTGAAATGCTACAATCCCGTCGCCTGACGCATCGCAAAATAATGGCGCAGCAATGGTATACTCCGTTGAATTTTGACTATTGAAAGCCACAACGCTTTTGATGTTTTTTTCATTTGATTTTTCTACCGCTGAAACCGCAGTATTGAGCAGTAGTGTGATGTTTTTTTCATCAATCACTTTTTCTAATAAAATGGTATCTAAAATAATTGGATTACCTTCTTTATTTCGATACACATTTTCAACCATTAGTTCATCAATCACACCACCCTCTCGACTCCAGCGGTTATTATTTCCCATATGCGATGTAGCCCCCAGAGCCCATAACCTCACTTCTGAGGAAGCATTTCCACCCAATACAGGCCTATCTTGAACTAAAATGGTTTTTGTGCCTTTTCGTGCAGCGGTAATAGCCGCGCAAACACCAGCCAATCCACCACCCACAACGACAAAATCTGCCGTTAGACAAACATGCATGTTCTGTCTGGTTTTTAACGCAAAACTATCTTTAATCATTTTTTGGCTTTAGACTTAAACATAATAATGCCACCAAGGGCAACAACAACACTTCCCATGACAGCAACCAAAGCTACTCCATGTGTAGCAAGTACGGCTAAAACTAAAAGTAATAATCCCGTAAGTGTTACTCCAATGCCAATAATTTTAACTCCTTTAGCATTTCCTTCAGAAGCGATTTCCTGAGTAGGAGTACTCGAGCTTAAACGAAGGTAATTATTGTATTGTAGCGAATCACTTTTGTTTATCACAAATAGAACTTCCGCGATAATCAACAATAGAATTGGAACGCCAACTCCGACCATCATTTCTGAGGATCTACTTAGTTGAACACCCATTAATATAGGTGCGAAAAATTTAAAAAATCCATTTATAAGTAAAGAGATAACGGTAACCGTTACAGCTGAAATACCCGTTAATTTTTTTGAAAATAAAGCCCAAATAGGAGGCAAAAACATCGCCGCGCCAGTAAGGGCAGCAATACTCATCACAACCTCTACAATACCACCAAGATTTGGAACAAGAAGCGCAATGATAATCGTTAAAACGCCTAAAACGACAGTAGCTCCTTTTCCAACGCCCACCAATTTTTTATCGTTAGAAGACGGAAAAAGTTTTTTGTAAATATCATTAGCAATAACACCAGCAGATATATTCAAGGTTGTATTAACTGAACTAGATGTGGCAAACACCATTCCTCCAAGCATTAAACCAAGCATGCCAACAGGAAGAACTTCTTTACACATCAACAAATAGGCACCCTCATCTGCCAGTCCTGTTAAGTCGGGATTCAATGCCCGGTAAAGCATTGGCGGTAACATCCAAATAATTGGGCTAATGGCGTAAAGTACACCAAAAAGCCATCCTACTTTTTTAGCATCTTTTGGGGTAGCCACACTTGTATAGCGCTGTACATAGGCCCAGTTACCGGCAATAAAAAATAAATTATAAAACCCAAAGGCTATTAGAAAACTTATGGAATACTCATCGTTTACAAAATTAAAAAAGTTGTCTGGCGCTTTATCTATAAATGCACTGATGCCTCCAATTTTTTGAAAGGATAAGGGTACAACAATAAGCACCGCAGCTGTAAGTACAACAAATTGCAAAACATCTGTAACAATAACGGCCCAAAGCCCTCCTATTGCAGTATAAATTAAGATTAAAATACCCAAGAAAATAATACTAGCATTTATGGGAATTCCAGTAGAAACTTCTACAATTTTTGCTACGGGGTATAAAAAAGCTGCTGTAGTAAACAGCGAAATAAATAAAAACAAATAGGTGTATACTTTTTGGGTATTGACCCCTAGTCGCTCTGAAATAAATTGTGCTGCTGTCAAGGCATTTGTTTTTTGCCACCTAGGAGCAATCACAAACCCTATGATCAGACCGGCAATACACATGGTCCATTGAATGGAAACGGCAACCCAGCCACTTGTATATGCGATGGAACCCCAAACAACGAATGTCCCTGCAGAGAAGAAACTCATAAATAGCGATAGCCCACTCATCCACCAGGGTAACGCACCGCCGGCAGCAAAAAAAGACTTCATGTTTTTTCCACTTCTGGAAAAACTAAGCCCGCTAAAAAAAACCAAAGCGGTGAAAACAAGCAATACTGTAAAATCTAACACACCCATTATTACATTTAAAAATAAGGGTGTAAGAGTTTGGGCTTTAACAAATATGATTAATTAAATACCATAAATGAGTATAACCTAGAGCCTCCTACGATGGTCAATTATGATGGAGGGGTAACTTCTCTTAAATATGTACTATTACAATATGTTTAAAGAAACAGAAGCCCTCATAAAGCCCCAACCTAAATGTAACATGGCGGTTGTGTCATTTTCTGAAAAAGCCATTGAAAAGGCCTCTAAGGAGGTATCTGAATTTGTGTGTGGAACAACAATCCGCGCAATATCATTTTCTTGCTTATACGAATAGGAACCCCATGAATTGATCGCTGTATTTACAATTACAGTCACATTATTTTCTCCATAGATAGTGTACAAGGAATACGTTCCAACATCAAGTGGTTTTCCACCAAAAAGAATCGGTTTAAAGACACGGATTTCAGCGGCTTCATTAGCACCTGTGCGCCAAATTTTGTTTTTGGGAACGATTTCTTCAAATGATCGCCCTCTTAACTGAGGTCTGCTATACGTGATGACTACGGCTTTGTCGCTTATCCGATATTTAACAGGATAAGAAGTTCGGTCCATTGGACTTTTATCTAAACCTCTAAAATTTTGCGCTGTAACAAAACATAAAGGGCTTAAAATAAAAATGAGTAGTATTTTTTTCATGTGTAAATTATTTAAGATAATGATGGGTTTAATCAACTGTAAATTTGGTGTAAATATTAGGCATTTGCAAATACTTTCTAATCAACTGTAAAGCAATATCACGAATGTATAATTCAGTACAAGTTATGTTTTATTGATTATCAAACCACAAAAAAATTATATTAATTTACATAGCATCCTAGTAATCTAATGTACAAATTCTAACTTTTCGAAGTAAAATATCATGATCACTAAACCACTAATTTTCATTTGCTTGTTTGCAATTTGTTTTATTAGCTTCGTTCCTTACAACAAAAGCTCAGAAGCAATACGTATTGAAAATAATTATAATCCGTCTGTAAAAAAAGCAAAATGGGTAAAGTTATTTAACGGTAAAAACTTTGAAGGGTGGAGAAGTTTAGCCTATGACGCTCCTCCAAAGCGTGGATGGAAGATTGAAAATGGAGCATTAATTGTTAATTTCTCAGGCGGGCGTGAATCAAAAAATGGGGGTGCCTTAATCACCCAAAAAAAATATGCTGATTTTGAACTTAAGTGGGAGTGGAAAATGATGACAAAAGGGGGTAATAGCGGCCTTAAGTATTATGTAAATTCTTCTAGTAAAAATAATAAAATGCATGGGATTGGTTTGGAATATCAGATTCTAGATGATGCGTTTCATCCGTGGATGTTGCAAGGAAAAATGAAGCCTGGTGATTATTATACTTTGGGGGCCGCTTATAATTTGTATGCACCCGGAACAAACAAAAAAGTAAAGCCCCTTGGAAAATGGAATAAGTCAAAAATTGTTTGTAGAAATGGCAGGGTAGAACATTGGTTAAATGGAGAAAAAATAGTGCAATTTGACAGATTTAGCGAAGATTTTGACAGTCGTGTTGCAAAAAGTAAATTCAAAAACATGAAAGATTATGGCAAACATGTCTCGGGCCATATTTTATTACAAGACCACGGTGACAACGCGCATTTTCGAAAAATTATGATTAAAGAATATTAATAGAGCTAATATGAACAGAAGAAATTTCACTAAACTAGCAGCTACTACAGCCTTAGGGTCAGCTACTGCCCCTATGCTATGGGGGAATAGTCAAAAATGGAAAGGGGCCAATGATAGAATCAACATGGCTGTCATTGGAATTGGTGGCATGGGGGAAAGCCATATTAGAGCTTATCAGAACGTTAAAAATGTCAGTGTAGCTGCATTATGTGATATCGATGAAAACTTTTTTGAACCTCGAATAAAAACATTCTTCACAGATAAGGGGCTTGCACGACCAAAAACGTATGTAGATATGCGGAATCTGTTCGATGATAAAGACATAGATGCAGTGTCTATAGTTACCCCAAACCACTGGCATGCACTAGCGGCTATTTGGGCTATTCAAGCGGGTAAGCATGTTAGTGTTGAAAAGCCGTGTTGTCACAATATTTATGAGGGAATGAAGCTTGTTGAAGCGGCCAAAAAGTATAACGTAATTGTACAAGATGGCGCTGAACAGCGAAGTAATCCATGTGCTACCAGCATGGCAGATTACCTTCATTCTGGTGAACTTGGCGAGGTGTATATGGCAAAAGGGATGTGCTATAAAAGAAGACAATCTGTTGGTAAAACACCAGACGCTCCAATTCCTGCTGGAGTAAATTACGACTTATGGATTGGGCCAGCACCCGAAAAACCATTTAGCCGAAACAGATTTCATTACAACTGGCACTGGCAATGGGATTACGGAAACGGAGATATGGGAAATCAAGGCGTGCATGAAGTAGATATCGCGCGTTGGGGATTAGGCGTTAAACTTCCCACAAAAATCTCTGCTGTGGGCGGTCACTTTATGTTTAATGACGATCAAGAAACACCAAATACGTTACTGGCAAACTTTGAATTTGACAATCCGCAAGGCGTCAATGCAAAAAAGAAGATTTTACAGTTTGAAACGCGCCACTGGATCTCGAACAGAGAGGGGATGATTGAAAATGCTAAAGAGGTCAATAACGCTTATAAAACGAATACGAAAAACAATATTGGAAATTTATTTTATGGGTCTAAAGGGTATATGGAAAAAAACGTAAACCAGTGGAAGGCATATAATGAAGTTGATGCTCCAGCTGTTGCTTCTGGAAAGGGAATTAAAAGCCACTACAAAAACTTTTGTGATGCTATTCGGGCTAATGATCAATCGTTAGCAAAAGCAGATATTGAAGAAGGGTTTTATTCATGTGCATTAATTCACTTAGGAAATATTTCCTACAGATTAGGTCGGTCTTTGGAGTTTGATCCAGAAATCATGCGTTTTAAAAATGATACAGAAGCTAACGCGATGCTAACTAGGGTATATAGGGCACCATTCGTTATCCCTGATAAGGTATAAACGCATTAAGGAAGACATCACGATAAACCATTTTATCTGCAATAAATGAATTTAAAATCAGAAACAGCTACGCTACTTTTTTTTCTAATTATAGTTTCGTGTAGTTCCAACTCGCAACCCTTAACCCAAGAACAAGTTTATGACTGGGATAATTTTCCTATACATGCGGATCCTGGCAACGGTAGAGAATGGGTATTGCAAGAAGAAACTTCGGATGAATTTAATTACAATGCTCCAGCATCTGGAAAAGGAAAACTTTTCTCTGATAAGTGGGATGATTGGTACCATAATGCTTGGAAAGGCCCAGGACTTACTGTTTGGTCTAGAGAAAACTCCTATGTCAATGGTGGTTTTCTTACTCTTTTTTCATCAAGGGTAGCGGGAACAGACAAGGTAAATACAGGTATTTTAACCGCTAAAAAGCGGATTAAATATCCAGTTTATATCGAGACAAGAGCAAAAATCGCGAATTCAGTTATCGCATCTAATGCGTGGTTACTGAGTCCCGATGATACGCAGGAAATCGATTTTTTAGAATCCTACGGCGGTAGTTTCTCACAAAACACAGGTGAAGAGCAGTCGTGGTACGCAAAACGTATTCATATAAGTCACCATGTTTTTATTCGCAATCCATTTCAAGATTATCAACCAAAGGACTCGGGGACATGGTATACCGACGGAACAACAATTTGGAGAAATGATTTTCACACCTATGGCGTGTATTGGATAGACCCATGGAATTTGGAATATTATATTGACGGACAGATGGTTAGAAAAGTATCGGGTGTGGATATTATTGACCCTAAGAACTTTACTAATGGGACAGGTCTTAGTAAAGAAATGGACATCATTATCAACATGGAAGACCAAGACTGGAGGTCAAACAAAGGAATTACGCCAACAGATACTGAATTAAGCAAAATGGAAGACAACATATTCTTAGTAGATTGGATTAGAGTGTATAAACCAAAATAAGATTTGTCGCCCATAAACGACTCAAGCAAAAACAACGAAAAACCACATAAATAAATGAAAATAAACGTTTTTACTTTAATTGTAACGTGTTGTAATGTTTTTACTATTTCAGCGCAAAAAAAACCTAATATTCTTTGGATTGTAACAGATGACCATAGAGCGGATGCTTTATCAAGTTATAACATTGCCACAACTGGAAAAAGTGAAAGTGCATTGGGCTATGTATCCTCTCCAAATATTGACAAACTGGCCAGCGAAGGCGCCATTTTTGTTAATGCCTACACAAATTCTCCAGCATGTGGCCCTTCAAGAGGGTCTATGGCTACGGGGAGATATCCATTTAGGACAGGGCATTTTGGGTTTCAATTAACCCACCAAAACCCAGATTTTGTCACTCCTACATTTTCTCAAACCTTACAAAAAGAGGGCTATACAACTGCCGCTTTTGGAAAAGAAGATTCCTATATATTTAGATGGGGGCCCGGGCAAGGATTTCATGACGCAGGACATTATAATTACAAGGTTCACTTTAAACACGACTTGCAAAAAAATGGCGTTGGTGATTTTTGGACACAGCCAGCCTATAAGAAAGGAACGTGGAAAAACACAGGGACGAAAGAACATATTTTAAAACCTGACGGCACCTCACACGCTTATTATATTAAGAAAAAAGATGGTGCTCTAAGTAATGAAGACATTGCCAAAAAAAATGCATTTGAGCAAGAGTTTGATATCCTAAGATCTTATACCCGATATAATAAGAATCTTATTATTGGCGGTGAAAACCCGTTGCCAGCAAACCAAACCATTGACGCCAAAATAGTAGATGAACTTAAGTTGTATTTGGCACATTCAAACACGGAATTTAAAACCAATTGGGGAGCTACACGCACAGGGGCAAACCCAAACAAACCACTAATGATTAACTTAGGGTTTCATTTGCCCCATACGCCAGTTTTACCTCCAAAAGAATTTAGAGATGTATTTAAAAACAAAACATACAACATCCCTGCATTTGACGAAAAAGAGCTCTCTAACCAACCGCCGCAAATACAACGGTTGTTTAAAAACTTAAATTTTTCTAACATAACCCCAGAGGAAAAGCAGCAAGCGATTCAAGACTATTATGCTTTTTGTGCGCATGGCGATGCCTTAATTGGCGATGCAGTAGAGGCATTTAAGGCGTATTGTAAAAAAAACAATCAAGAGTATTTAATTCTGTTTACTGTGGGTGATCATGGTTGGCATTTGGGAGAACAAGGGATTGAGGCAAAATTTGGCCCTTGGGAGAAATCGAACAAAGGCGCGATAATTGTTGTATCGTCAGATAAAACAAAAATTCCAAGTGGATTGGTTCAAGAGCAGTTGGTAGAATACGTGGATATTGCACCGACCATTTTATCTGCTACAGGGGTAAATATCAATGAGAATAAATATGATTATTTAGATGGCTACTCACTTTATGATTTCATTGACAACAAAAAAGAACAGCGCGAATATATTGTTGGGGAGATAAATCTAGTGGCTGGACATAGAGCGTATTTGAGATCCAAAGATTTTGCCTTTTCGATGCGTACAAGACCTCAAAAAAAATTAAGCCCAAACGAACAAGTAAAATGGGCGCTTGACTGTCCTGTTGAAAAGGCAGAGCTTGTGTTGTATGATTTAAGAGTTGATTCTAATGAACGCCAAAATGTAGCTACGCACAGAAAATACAGAAAACTAGCGGCATGGTTTAGAAACAAGTTGGGTACGATTGTACTGGGAGATGGGCGTGTTGAGTGCGATTGGTCAGAGGCAAACACATATGATAAAAGCAATTTTGCAGCAGGAGCGCATGATGGTATTTTGGATATACCCAAAAGTATTATCCCGTAATTCTTATTGAAAAATGATTAAGTTTCAATAAAGCATTAGAACGGCTAAACCTAACATAAGGGGACGCGAGAAACGACTTACTTTTTGATAACCTTATATACGCGTGATGCGTTGTTTGATGTATCTGTAGCTTTTAGCATATATGTTGCCCTTGCTAAATGCGTCATATCTACAGCATTGCCTGTTAGTTGTATCACTTTTTTTCCAAGGATGTCAAACACTTCAATATCGAAATTTTTAGCTCCTTCAAGATGTACTACAGAAGAAGTTGGATTAGGGTATATGGTAATTGTATTGGAAATATCATCTATGGATAATAATGGGCTGGTAGCCCTTTGATAAGAAAACCCGCCACGACCTCCACCTTGTGACCAACTTGTAAATCGTATATCATAGTAAGCATCATCTGAAGCGTCCGAGGTGCCATTCGTTAGCTTTAAAACCAAATCTGTATTCAGAGGAGGTCTGTTTTTAGAATCCCCGTTGAAATCTCTAAAACTATTAAAACTTAGCGTTTCACCGTTTTGTAATTGCGTCGTTGTGCCAATTGCCCACGCTGTATATGTTGGACTTGTACCAGGAGTATAACTACTTTCATTTTGAGCATTATACAACGCACCTCCGCTTCCACGAGTTAGCCAAACAGTGCTAGTAATTCTATCCTGATTTTGTTCAAGTGTTGCATCTGTATTATTGTTTTTCGTGAATGTAATTTGACCTATTCCAAGCATAGGCACAAACAATAGAAGTAGTATTTTTTTCATTTGTTATAATTAGAATAAAGGTACAAAGGCAGAGCCAAAGAAAAGCCAACCAAAAACAAGGAGGCAAAGTACAGTAAGAATTGTTTTAGTTTAATGCTTTTTGTTATCAGTTTATAGATGAGAAATACCAAAAAGGTGGTGGCTGCAACGGTTAGGTCGGCATTTAAAATTTTCATGGCATAATTCAGATTGATTTGCTCAAAAAATAGTGCCGTTGACCATTCCCAATTATTTTCTTCAATGAATTTATAGATGTTGTAATACGGAAGCACGACTCCCAAAACACAAAGAATAGCAAGTAATTTTTTCATTCTGAAATCTAACTTCCTCTTCCGACTTTTCTAACTCCTGAAGATTTAGGCGTATGGTTTTTAGTTCCCGTTTTTTGTTTGCCTCCTTTTTTATTAGGCGTGTTTTTATTTAAACTGTTACCAAAGAATTTACTAGACATAATTACTAAAATTTTATTTGCACTAATGTACGCAATTCATTAACCATACAAAAAACCTTCACATTGTGAAGGTTATGTTGTGGAGAAGAAGGGATTACCCTCTGGGTTTTCCCTCAAGCCCCGTGCTGTAAATGCCCTGACGCTGTTCTTGTAGAACAGCGTTCTTAAAACAAAAAATCTAATCAAGTAAGCTTGTCAGATTTTTGTGTTTTCACCCCGACGTGAGTCAGGGCGCTTAATCGTGGAGAAGAAGGGATTACCCTCCGGTATTTCCCTTGCCTTCCTATTTAGGAAATACAGCAAACAGTGCTTGCAGCACTTAGTGTATAAAACCAACAAAGCCCTCACAAATACATTTGCAGGACTTTTTATGATTTCTTCCACAGCTTTGCTGTGCTTCAAAGTGGAGGCTAGGGGAGTGAAATCGAACTTTTTTAGAGTTGATTTGTTTAAAATTGTAAGCAACTTGTCTTAGGTATTTTGGCTCTCCCGTCTGTCTTTTTGGGTTGTTTCTGAAACAATTTTTAAATCAATTAAAGAGAACGAAATATATAGTTGCCTTATTCTCGAATTCGTAAAGCTTCTTGAAATAAACTATTCCGAACCTCGTTTATTGTTGGCGATGGATTGGTAAGCAAATTGCTTCTTTCATATGGGTCATTTTTTAAATCATAAACCGACTCTGTCCCATCGGCATCAACGATTAGTTTATACTGCGCATCTCTAACGGTATAACTCATATTCCCATCTGTTGATTTTTCAGTATAAGCATATGCTCTTGTGTCAACATCTGTTTCCCTAAGCAAAGCGTGGAAACTTTTACTGTTGTGTTTTTCTAAAATAACAGAACCTGCCATTTGCGCAATTGTAGTAAATAAGTCTGTTGATTGAATTAAAGCATCCTCACGTTCCCCTTTTCTTGTTACACCTACTCCAGAGATAACCATAGGGACATTTATACCACCTTGAAAAATACTTCCCTTAGCTCTTCTAGTTCGATATGGAGATTGAACAACTTGACTTGGCGTTCCGTTGTCTCCTAAAAATATCACAATAGTGTTCTCAAGACCATTTGGAATTGATTCAATTACTCGACCCAACTCAGTGTCAAGGGCTTCGATTGCAGAAAAATAATACGGCAAGGGGTTTGCCTCTATCATAGTCTCATCTTCAGACAAATTCCCTTGATTATGTAAGTTCGTTGGGGCAAGATGAAAAGGGGTGTGTGGCGCATTGTATGCAAGCCATAAAAACCATGGCTTGGATCTTTGACTAATCCATTGAACTGCCTGATTAGAAAATTCAGTTGTTGTATAAGTGGCCACTCTTTCTCTTTGTCCACTTGTGACTCGATTCCAGTTTGTGTATGAGGACACACCTCCTCCAATAATGCCAGAGTAATAATCTACTCCCATGGAATTTGGATCAGTAATTGTATTTGATAAATGCCATTTGCCGATTAATGCTGTATCATAGCCACCGTTTGTTTGATCTTTCAAAAAATCGTGTAAAGACTCCTCATTTAATGAAATATCTTGCTCTACTTCCATTACACCCGTGTGGTACCCCAGCTTACCGGTTAATATGGAAGCTCTGGTCGGAGAACAAACAGAATAAGTCCACAAATTATCGAAAGTAATTCCACCAGCCATTAAGTTGTCAAGGATTGGTAATTGTGACTTTTCTTGCCCTTCAGGGTAATTTGGAAAAGCATCCTTTCCCATATCATCTGCAATAACCAATAAAATGTTTGGTAAGGTACTTACGGGTTTTTCTGATGCCTCAGAGGAGTTTACTTGTTGTTTTTCGCAGGAAATAAAAATGAAAATCAGTATGAAGATACTATACTGAACTACAAACCTTTGTTTGTGATTTTTGCTACGATGTTTGATTGGCGTCATTTTTTAAACTCCACCTTTTAAACAACGTGTAAAAAAGGGGAAATCATCCGAAACAACATAGTAGTAAATTCCATCAGGAAATTCAGGAGTAGTGCCAAACCTTCCGTTACATTCATCTAAATCTCCAAGCCCTTCTACATATTCATAGTCTTGCGTAAATGCACCCATTGGAATGGGTTTATTGATATTATTCGTTGCATTTGGTCCGCCGAGAATAGCCGTTAATGTATTTGGTCGATTTTCATCAGCTTGAGATTTCAATCGATAGCTAGTTGTTAATGCTTTTAATTGACTTTGTGAATCTTCAGGATTAGTGTAGCCATACCTTGCATAAACAGGAAAGCCATCAGATGCCCATCCAATTAGGGTCATGCCATCGTTATCTCCTAAAAAATCAATAAGTAGTTCAGGCATTCCGTGATAATGATAAGCACCATTGGGTTGAACATGTGCGTGATTCATGTCATCTCCAAAATCAAAGGTATCATGTCCTAAAGCTTCAATATTCCAGTTTCCTTCTCCACGAGCCAAACTACATTCGCCAGCATCATTGCACCTACCTGCAGTAGCTGGATCAAATTTTACGCTATTTAACGCATACGCAATAGCCATGGCAGGACCAACCACCTCAAGACCACTTTCATAAATTATTGAAGGACAAAGCGTAAAACTTTTGCTAACATTTTGCGCACTAATGCTGTTTGGATTATTTGAATTCGGGAAGGTACCTACTTCATGATTTGGAATGCCATTTCCATTTAAGATTCTGCTTGTACCATCTGATGACCATGAATACTCGCTAGAAGCCATAACAGATTCGTCATCATTGTAAATTTCTTCATCAATATTTACCAAAATATTTGCTGTAGAAGTTCCAGTTGCACAATTTGTAGCTTCTTCATCAATTTGTGATGAAGATTCATTGTTGTCACATGACATGAATAACAATCCAATTAGGATAATTCCAATTTTAAGATTCATTTGCTATTAGTTTGATTTTATTAGACCTTTAAAAACTAGAATAGTTATAGATAGATGTAAAAATTATCTCTAAAAATACATATTACACATGGGAATAATCTCTTGGATACTAAGTTAGTGAAGTCGAACTATTTTAGAGAAGATTTGTCAAAAATAATAAACCTTTGAGCTTTGTAATTGTTGGTTCAAATCCCGTCTCGAGTACACAACGGGATAAATCTTCTTTTTTAGATTTATCCCTTTTTTTATTTTTTTGATTTACTCTGTTAAATTGGGCTATTTTGTCTAAAATGGGGTTAATATCAGCGGTTCGAACTTTTTTATTTTCAAATTGAAAATTTTCAGGAAATATCGAACCAATTAGCCTTCTTTTATTGTCTAAATCACTTTTAAAGTATTGATTTTCAATACTTTCAAGTCCTTTTAGACCGTTTTTGTACAACTGAAAAACTTCTTGTTTTTTCTCCAACTGTTTTTCTTTTTCTCTTAACTCATCTATAAGGTTTTGGCACCTCATTTTGGCTTTTTGATATTCTTCTTTTGAAAGATCACCATCAATGTATAAGTCTTGGATTTTAACTAGCTTTTCTTCCAAGTTATTGAGCTTCTCATAATGCTTCGGTCCGATTCCACTTTCCTTGTCAATTTTTACAAATTCCTCTTTGATAAGTTCAATGAGTAATTCATATGCATTTTGGTCAAGCGATATGGATTTTAAAAAATGATTAAACCACGAGTGAACATCACCTTTTCTAATGCGAACATCACATGGAGAAAAGCAGTGATAGTAGGAGTAGGGTTTGTTACGTCCTTTTGAGGTACTCGCCGAAAGCGGCTTATCACATTTTGGGCACATCACAAATCCACGAAGCGGGAAGTTAGGATTTACTTTTTTGTGATACTTCCCTTTTTGCTTTTTACGTCCATCTAAAATTTCTTGAACCCTATTAAAAGTAGCTTTTGTCACTAAGGGCTCATGAATTCCATCAATATATTGCTCTCTTTCGTCCTTGTGTGCTTTAATATATACCAAACCACAGTACAAAGGATTACGCATTGTTCTTGAAAATGCAGAGGAGCTGGATTTAAACCCTTTCTTTTTAAGTTTTCCAAATACTTCTTTTAGGTTATAAATCCCTGAGGACAAAAGTTCAAACGCTTCACGTATGTAATCTGCATCATCGTTAGGAACTAAAACAGGTTTTTTAGACGCATCTCTTCCCATAGAATACCCCTTTGGCGGAGAGCTTACATAACGACCCTCTTTCATTGCTCGTCTTGTTCCAGCAATTACATTTTGGGAGCGTCTTAGGTTTTCTACCTCGGGAGCTGATAAGTACACAGCCAATAAGATCCCTTGCTCAGGGATGGACATATCCAAAGGCTGAGTGATTGCATTTACATTGATTCCCAGTCCTTGGAAAAGATTAATTTTGTTGTAAGACTCTGCTGTGTTTCTTGAAAACCGATCCCATTTTACAAACAATAGCTCGTCAACGTCTTTGTGATTTTTTCTGCAATAGCTAATGAGCTTTTTCATCTCAGGTCTATTGAACGTTTTGGCAGAATAATCTTCTCTAAAAATCGAAACAATATTTAGCCTATTGTCATTACAGTATTTAAGTAATTTTTCTTCTTGGTCTCTGAGTGAAAACCCTTTGTCTGCTTGTTCGTCTGTGGAAACCCGAACATATAAAATGACATTTTTCATTTAGTTTTCGTTTAGCATGTTATGTAATATAATTTTAGAATAGTTTTCTAAAAACGCTTTTATTTCTTCTACTTCTTTCCTTGAAAATTTCTCTTTTCTATTTCGATTTAAAATCCGTGTTGCTTTTTCAATTTGCATCGCCTTGTGTGGCAAGTAGGTGGTGGGCCGCCCCTTACGCTGTGTTGATCAGGCTGACATGGCAGGAACTGATGTGGTGATACAAAATGCTTCATACTATTTGGTTAAGATGGTTAGTTTGTAATTGTCTTGCGCTCTTGGCTCAATAAGTAGCCTAGCTGTTTTGGGGAGCTTGTTGTTTAAAAAGAAATCCGCCAGCTGCTTGGCTTTTTTATGGTCTTCACGAATGATAAGCGGTTTGATGTTATCATTGTCTATAAGTAGCTCAATGTACTTTGGAGACTTAAACATAATAATCTCTCGAATTTGATTTTCTATTTGGCTGAGGTATACAATATCTTTATTCACCCTTTGAAACTCAACAGATACTATCTGCTCTATAAAGGGCATAAGAGGAATACACATATAAGCCTTATCGTTTATCATCTCTAAAAACTTTTCTGTAATGGCTTTATTACCATCTCTTATGTGATACTCTCCTGTCTTAGGAAAGTAATAAAACGACATCGGCTTTTTGTCAATTAAAATGCTATCAATAACAGCATCGGAAAATGGGTTTATCTCCATCCCATGAAAATGAAGTAAAAGCGGATCGTTCAAAATAGATTCATAAACCCCTAATGACGCATCAACAACCTTTTGCTTTTTCAAAAAAGTAATATGCCTTTCGAGCTTGGATTTAAAATACCCTTTTTTGCGCGGTTCATCCCAAACCATTTTAGCAAGCTCAGCAAGTTTTGTAGTGTTGATACCAAAAGTACTAAGCTCGTCAACTAAACATAGCCATAAGGCTTGAGGCACATTCATTTTGGCTTTTTTACCAGCATCAAAAAAAGGAAGCACTTCTTTCGTTTTCCAATAAGTCACCATACGAGGGCTAACACCAAAATACTTAGGCAGTGTAAAACGCTGGCCCAACAAGTCTTTTTTAAAATCTAAATCTCTGTTCATAAATAAACTTTACACAAATGTAAAAAAAATATACAAAAAACAAAAATAATGTACAATAATTTGTATATTTGAAAAATAAAATGCCTTGAAACAGGCATTAAAAATAAAGGCTACGAGGTCTACCTAACAGTATACCTCAGGGAGCTTTTATAGGTATACCTACTAATTTAAACCAAAATTTTAAAGTTATGGAAAATGAAAAGTACAGAAACATGACCATCAGCCTAAAAGTAGCGGCTGAGGAAAAGATTATGCTAAGACGTTTGGCTGAAAAGTACAAGGTGACTTTATCAGAATTTATGTACAATTTGGTGATGTGTTTTAAAAACCAATACGATTACATAGGCATGCTTTCTCCAAAAGAAGAAAAATTAGCTGAAAATCTACGACTTAAAAAAAAGAAAAATGCTAAATTAGCAGTCCAAATCGAAAATGCAGAATTTAGGGTAGAGATGGAAATGAATCATCGCATTCAAATCCAAAATGATAATCACGAACTTACATACCAGCTAAAAGAACAAAAAGCAATTAATGCCGACCAAGCAGAGGAGCTTAAAATGCAAAAAGAAATAAACCAGGCATTGGAAAAAGAAAATAAAAAATTAAGAAAACTGTCTTTAGACAATAAACTTAAAATTTTTGGAACAGGTATTTTTGGTGTGCTAACTGGTTTTGCGATTAAGAGATAATTTATTATTAATATTTGAACCAATTTAATTAAAATGAAAAAACTACTCCTACTCTCCGCTTTGCTTATTAGTAGTTTAGGGTTTTCACAAAACCTTACAGTTGCTAACGGCAGTAGTATAACTATAAATGCCAACAGTTCAGTAACAATAGACGGTCTTGAGTTAGAACCAAGTGCTACATACACTATTGCTGGTCCCAATGTATTTGATCGTACATCAACGCCTATTGTTTTAGGGGATAATAGCAGTATCAATAGAGTATATACAATGACAGAAGTACTGTCAGACTACTTAGGAGTTGTTAGTTTTAGTTATGAAGAGAGTGAGCTTAACGGTATCTCTGAATCAGACTTGTTTTTGGAAGTCCAGGACGCTAATGGGGTGTGGACAGACGTATTACCAACAATAGATCAAACAAATAACACTTTAAGCTATGACTATACAGAACTAATTAGTTTTACTACTGTTACGGCCAGTTCAGTAAATGCCACACTAAGTGTAGACCCCATAGAGATTAATGACTTTGTAAAAGTCTACCCCAATCCAGCTACAGACTATTTGTTTATAAAATCCAACCTCAATTACCAATCTACGCTATACAACGTAGCCGGACAACGTGTTTTGGAATCTAGCTCAAAACAACTCAATGTGATAGACCTTCCAACGGGTGTTTACTTATTACAATTAAAATCAGAAAACAACAGTATCTCAACGTTTAAAATCATAAAAAAATAAGATGAAAAAAATTACGCTACTCACCATAGTCCTCTTTTCAGTATTAAGCTACGCACAAGTTGGCATCAATACCAATACACCAGATGCCTCATCGGCATTAGATATTGAATCCACTACAGGAGGAATTCTCATTCCAAGATTAACAGAAACACAACGGGATGCTATAAGCTCCCCAGCAACAGGATTAATGATCTATCAAACTGACCAAACCACAGGGTTTTATTTTTATAATGGAACACAATGGACAGGTGTTGGGATGTCTGGACCAATAGGCCCACAAGGACCTCAGGGTATTCAAGGTGTTGCTGGAGCTGATGGTACTAATGGTAGTGATGGCACAGATGGTTCAGATGGTTCTTCGGCTTATGAAATTTGGTTAGGTGCAGGTAACACAGGAACAGAAGCTGAGTTTTTAGCCTCATTGGTAGGGGCTCAAGGAGAGCCTGGTGCTCAAGGTCCACAGGGCATTCAAGGAGAGACAGGTGCTACGGGATCAACAGGACCTGCAGGCCCACAAGGACCTCAGGGTATTCAAGG
>Ga0209654_1001467_pt1 | contig 18751 bp, 20 predicted proteins | sample SaaInl1SG_22_DNA_FD_184646 | JGI IMG/M metagenome (GOLD analysis project Ga0209654, IMG submission 184646) | Marine microbial communities from expanding oxygen minimum zones in the Saanich Inlet - ESP_161SG_22_DNA (SPAdes) (version 2) | ecosystem: Environmental > Aquatic > Marine > Intertidal... | reverse complement strand
TGACTTTTATCTGCTCCTCTAATTTGGCTTGCGCTGCCATGATGGCATCGGTGCGCTCAGAGAAGCTGGAGAGCGATCGGTTCATCGCATCGATTCCCTCTATACCCGCATTCAACTCCACCACTCGCTTACCCACAGCCAACAACATCGCGTCGGTTTGATTGATACGACTTTGAAGTGTGGCAGACATCGCGACGAATACAGCAACAGAAACCATCAGGATACCGCCCGCCCCAATCAGAACGATCTTCCCTTGCTTGGACGCTGCGTCAATCGCTGCTTGAACCGACTTGACGGAGTTTTGCAACTCGCCCGCCAGTCCGGTCGCAGAGGTTGCCGCGTTGGACGCGACATCGGCGGAATCCAACACAACGGAGCTCAAGGCATCCAGATGGTCGCGAATGTCTTTTGGCAAAATACTGCTTTGCGCGACAGCTTCGTTCGAATCAGTGGTCATCTCATGTTCCTCCGCCTCTTCCACCACGGGCGTAGGGGCTCGCTTAACAACTTTTTTTACAGGCGCCTGTACAGGTGCTGGCTCCGGCGGGGCCTCTTCCTCAAGGTCAGCCTCCGCCTCAGCTTCAGCTTCAGCTTCAGCTTCAGTCTCAGTCTCAGTCTCAGTCTCAATCACATTGACGTCGACGAGGTCCACCTTGGGTACAGGATCGCCCTCCTTAAACTGCGCCGCTATTGCGGCGATGTCTAAATCGTCATCTTTTTTTTCATCTTGTTCGCTCATGGCTTTCTCCCCGCCTTCATGGTCTTCATGGTCTCACGCAGCTCTAAGGTATTGAGGTTGTGAGACTCGTTATCTGGGCGCCGACTACCCGGCTGTGGTGCCCGTGCCGAATTGAGTTCGGCTATCGATTGTGTTAATCGTGCATTGGTTTTCACTAATGCAGCTATCCGCTCTCTCGTATCAAGACCGCTGGTCTGCAATACCTGATTGACCGCCAAATTGGCTGAATGCTTGTTCGCAAGCATGGCTTTGCTTAACGCGGCCGGTATTTTTTTCCGGCGAATAGCCGGTACAGGGCGGACAACGACTTGAACGTGACCGGCAACCGCCGCCGTATCCGCCTTCGCCGGTGTGGCATTTCGCCGACCTGCGCGCCGACTGTCACCCGCGCCCGTGCGGCCAGCCGGGCGGCTGGCATCACGGCCCTCGCCTGTCACGCGAACCTCGCGCGAGTTTTGAGAAATTAAAATGGCGTTATCGTCAGACATGCAAAAGAGACATCAAAGATCAATCGGTCAATCGGTCAAGGGGCTCGCAACACACCCCGTAAGGATTTGACGCTGCGCGCCCAATACTCTTTAGGGGAATCGGCAGAAGTTGCAAAAGCTTGTGCCTCTCCTCGATTTTTAAACGGCCCTCTGACAACGACATGGTGCGGTAAACCGTTGGACTTGACTGCCGCGACGACATGCAAACGGTCCAACTTCGGGTGCGCGACGATCCACGCCTGAGCTTGCTCCGCCGAGACCACTGACGCATATTGCAGGACCCAATAGCGGTCAGGCAACGTGGTGACCCAGTCATGGCCAAGACCGGCACCCGGCTTCACAGCCGCTTTTGCTGGCTTGGCTGTTACCGTCGGCGCATCTGCTTGCTTGGGGGTAGCCGCAGGCGCAGGCGTCGGTGTGGGCGTATTCGCGGGCGCAGAGCTAGAGGCAGGACTGGGAGCAGGCGCTAGCGCCACAGCCGGCGTGGGCGGCATGGCCACCACTGCAAATCGATCGTCAGACCACTGCTTGCGGGAGTCTGGCAAGAACTTCTCTTCGGCCTCCCGCTTAAACTCATTGCGTAACTCTCTGGATATTTGCAGGTCGGTCCGCACATCCGCCCAAGGCGGCAAAATACCGGGCAACGGTGCCACGCGGACAGCGCGCATCGCAACGGGAGCGACTTGCTCTGGGCGCTCGGGTGGTGATGGTGATGGTGGTGGTTCGGACACCGCTGCCTCAGCCGCAGGGCTGCTCGGCTCAGTCTTAACGACCTCAGCAGGCGGCTGTGCAACGTCTTTTTTCAACAGGGCCCCACCATCGTCTGCTGGGATATCGGCCGTCGCCTCGCCTGCGTTTACAGCGAGCTCGGGCCAGATCAAATCAAGCACCGCATCGCGGTGTTTTGGATAAAGGCTCAGCACCAAGACAGCAGACAAAATAAGTAGAGAGACGGCAACAAATAACGTCATCAGCCAGCGACGCCACCCCCACGCCGTGCTTGCTTGATCGTCTGCGCCGAACACCTCCGCTTCGTAAGGCAGTCCATCGGCGAGCTCGTCGTCTTGCGCCAGGGTATCGGCATCGACCTGTCGGAGCCCGAGACGATCAATGAGGTGCGTGGCCGCCCCAGCCATACCCACGCTAGCGGCTTTTTGTAGAAACACATCGGCAACGACTGGCGTAGGCGTCTCAATGGTCCAACGTGCCGTGCGTTTTCCGAAGGACGCTAAGTCCTCGCGCCGCTCCGTGGTTTCATTTAGCAACATCACCAACCGGACATTTGCACCGGGGAAGTCGTTCACCAGACGGGCTAATAACTCGACTTGCTGGCGCTTGACGGATTTGGCATCGTGCATGACCAGAACCCGCGCAGGTAAGGCAGGGCCCAGTATGGACATCGCGTCCTCGACGGACAACGGCGCCAAAATATCGTTAAAACGCTGCACGAGGGCGTCCGTACTGCTGGGGAAGTAGACCTCCACCTCAACGTCGCTGGTTTCACGCAGCATGCGAATAAGCATGCGACCGTAATGCTCCAACAGGACATCATTCTCACTGAGCATCAGCAAGCTCTGGCGTTTGGTCACCAGCGCGTTGTAAGACATGGCCAACCGCTCCCGATCGCTGTCGCGAAGAAACAGATCCTCGGGGGAGAACATAGGCATCATTTCTGTCGAAGGCATAGGTACTTATGGGCGGTATCGTGAAGCATCAAGCTTACTGCACGATCAGACGCCCTCTTTCGTCAAATTGCATGTCAGGCGGGACCTCTGGACGCGGTCGCTGCATGCTGGGTTTACCTGGCTGAACGCTGCTCAAGCTAAAGACGTAGGCGATGACTTGCGCCACTGCGACATACAGGCTCTCAGGGATCGTACGATCAACTTCAGTCGTGTAATACAAGGCGCGCGCCAAGGGCGGCGCTTGGAAAATATGGACACCGTGCGTCGTCGCCTCCTCGCGGATACGGGCAGCGATGAGGTCCGCGCCTTTGGCCACCAAGATTGGCGCACCGTCGCCACTGGGGTCGTAGGCCAAGGCAACCGCATAGTGCTCAGGGTTGGTGATGACGACATCGGCATCTTTCACGTTGCCCATCATGCGTTGGTCAGACATCTCACGTTGCCGACGGCGAATTTGCGCCTTGACCTCGGGACGTCCTTCGATGTCCTTGTATTCATCCTTGATTTCTTGCTTGGTCATGCGCATGCGTTTCGTGAACTCATGCTTCTGCCAGGGCACATCAATCGCGGCGATCGCGACCAAAGACAGCGTCACATACAGTGCAGACTGAACTACCAAGTTGCCTGCTGCGTGCATCGCAGGTTCCAGCGGCATGCGGCCAATTTGCACCAGCTGATCCAAATTGATGTTGATCATGAGCACCAGCACGCCTGTGACCAAAGTGAATTTCAATATTGCCTTGGTGAGCTCCACCAAGGCCTTGGTCCCAAACATCCGCTTAAACCCCTCCATGGGATTAATTTTGCTGGCCTTGGGCGCGATAGACTTGAGTGAAAACAAGTAGCCGCCGGTCGCACCAGACGCACCGATTGCCAAAACCACGGTGACGATGAATATGGGAACAATGACCAAGTAGGCCTCGGCCGCCTGCGTCCCAAACGTCAGGGGTAGCAGCTGAGGTGATGCCAGGGTCTTGTTGTCGAAGATAAACCCTGACTTGAAAACCGTAATCAAGTTCTCCAACAGCCAGCCACCCATTAAGACCATCGCACTGACCGCGCCAATCATGACGGTCGCGCCAGGGAGCTCCTGCGAGCGGGCAACTTGTCCATCATCCCGCGCCTTTTTTAATTTTTGCGCGGTGGGTTCTTCGGTTTTTTCTTGGGCTGTGTCTTCTGCCATTAGCGCACCTCCGTCCAATCACGCAGCATGGTAAACGCCTCCAGCCATAGCCATTGGAGACGCCCGCCGATGCTGTCCATCGCCAAAATCATAATCAACAAACCCGCCAACAGCATGGCCGGAAAGCCGACAGCGAAAATATTCAAGCTCGGGGCTGCCTTGGTCACGACGCCTAAGCCCACGTTAATAAAAAGCATGGTCACCATCACGGGTAGCGCGATCAGCACCGCCCCCGTAAACATCATGGCGCTCCAGGTTACCAAACGGCCCCAATGGTTTTGATCCAACACCGTGGCGCCGATGGGCAAGGCGTTGAAGCTATCAAGAACGAGGCCCATCAACATCGCGTGTCCGCCCGTACCAATGAAAATCAAGGTCGACATGACTAGCAACAACTGCGCCAAAACGGGGACATTACCCACATTGGGATCAATCATGTTCGCCATGGACAGACCCATCGCGGCCGAGATACTTTGACCCGCCACCGTGATGGCAGCGACCACCACCTGCAGCAGTAGTCCCATCGTGGCACCAATAAAAATTTGATTCAAGATCTCCAGCAGGCCAGGTGCAGAGACCGGGTCGATCAGTGGCCAGTCGTGCAGCGGGTAAATCAGCCACGTCAGAGCAACGGCTAACAACACCCGTAAGCGCACACTCACCGCGTTTTGAGAAAACAGGGGCGCTGTCATGAGCAGCGCCGAGATGCGCAGCATCGGCCAAAGGAAGGCGTAGAAGCGCTCAACGATGTCCGCAACCAGCAAGTTCATAGCGCCCGTCCAACGTACATTGCGTGGTCGCCTACGTTAGGTAAACAGCGAGGGGATGCGCTGAAAAATGTTACGCGTGAATTCAACCAGTGTGGCAATCTGCCAGCCCCCGAATAAGGCCATGGCCAAACCCAAGGCGAACAACTTGGGGATGAAGCTCAGCGTCATCTCGTTGATCGATGTGGCGGCTTGCAAAATACCAATGACCAAGCCGACACCCAAAGCGACCAATAACAAAGGCGCTGAAATAAGCGCTGTCATCCAAAGGGCATAACGCCCCAAATCGACAACCGTTGCGGTATCCATGCTTGGGCCTCCTTAAGGCATTGCAAAACTTGATGCCACCGAACCCATGATCAATGACCAGCCATCAACCAGCACAAACAACATGAGCTTGAAAGGCATGGAGATCATCATCGGCGACAGCATCATCATGCCCATAGACATCAACACGCTGGCGACGATCAGGTCGATCACGACGAACGGAACATAGATGAGAAAGCCGATGGTGAACGCGCTCTTTAGCTCGGAGGTAATGAACGCAGGCACCAAGGTAGAGAACGGGATATCGTCGGGCGACGTGAACTCGGTGTTTCTCGCCACCTCCATAAACATCGCAATGTCGTCCTCTCGGGTTTGATTCAGCATGAAGTTGCGAAAAGGTGTTTCTGCCAGCGCAAGCGCCTGATCAAAAGGCAAGGTGCCCTCGAAGTAAGGTAGCAAGGCGTTGGTATAGACGTCCGAGAAGACGGGCTGCATGATAAACAACGTGAGAAACAGCGCCAGTCCAACCAACACCATATTTGGTGGCGTTTGACCGGTGCCTAGGGCCTGGCGCAGCAAAGACATGACAATAATGACGCGTACAAACGAGGTCATCATCAGCAACAACGACGGCAGCAAGGTGAGCGCCGTCATCAGCGCCAGCAGTTGCAAGGTCAAGCTGTATTGCGTACCACCCCCCGCACTGGTGGCGTTAATCAACGGAATGCCTTGGGCCTGAACAACCGAAGCGCCCAACAGCGCACCCAGCGCAAGTAACCAGAACAGGGGCTTGCGTAACAGGGGCGTCAGGCGATTGAACACCGTGGTTTGAGTAGCAGGCATTGCGGGCATCATGCTTGGGTGTCTTTCAACTGCGCCATGGTTTGCGCAAAGGGTGGCGCGGATTGCACCAAGGGGCTCATTGCTTGTTTCGAGGGGCTGCCGGGCGTCAAGCCGGGCGGCTCCTCTGAGCCATCACCGTCTACCCAACCCGTTAGCGCTTGCATGTGGTTAGGGCCTATGCCAATCAGTACCTCGCGATCGCGCACACGCACGAGCATCAGTTTTTGCCGCGGTCCGACACCCATGGAGTCAATAACCTCAATGTGGGCGTCCTTGCGGCCAAAGCCGCGACTGTTTTGAATACGCTTTAACCACCACAGCAGGGCGAACAAAAGCCCCAAAACCAACGCAAAACTGGCTACAAATTGCAGCCAGTCTCCCGTACTTACTGTCATTGAGAGGGGCGCGAGTGCGGTGTTTGCATTCATCTTTAAAGCACCCAATCAGGGGTCATAGGGATTTACAAATTTTTCATGCGCTCAGAAGCGGGCACCACGCGGGTCAATCGAATACCGTAGCGGTCGTTCACAAGGACCACTTCCCCTTGCGCAACCACGGTGTTGTTGACCAATAGGTCCAAGGGCTCACCGGCAATCCGGTCTAGCTCAACCACACTACCTTGCGTTAAACGCATTAAGTCTCTTATTTTAATGACCGCGCGGCCCACTTCGATAGAAAGTGTTACTGGAATATTCTCCAGCACTTCTCCGTTAATGGTGTCTTTCTCGGCCACTGTGTTCTCGTCACTCATGACTATTTCCCTTATATGGTGGTTTGCTGACGTTCACAGCATCCTTGGATCGACTGGGCTCACGATCTTGGCTGCGATATGGCTACCAATACTGCCAATTTCCATGTCGAACGATGGTAGATCGCTGATATATCCGCGGGCAAGCTCAGGCTTTTTAAAGTACAGCACATCGCCGTCTTTCATCGTTTCCAGTTGACTTAGTGCAATATTCAGATGTCCCAACAAAACCTGTATTTCGACTCCTGAGTCATGCACTGCTAGCTCAAGATCGCTACGCCATTGCTTGTCAGACTCCTCGTTTCCATCACCGGACTGCACGCGGCTGCGCAAAAGATCTCGAATTGGCTTTAAGGCAGCATAGGGATAAACGAGGTCAATAAAACCGCGATTCTGTAAGTTTGGATCGGCCTCAAACCGACTCAAGATAACCAAATCTGATTCGTCAGCGATCTGCGCAAACTGGGGGTTTATCTCAGAGCTAACATGTTCAAAGTCAAGTTCATAGATAGGTGCCCACGCCTCTTTAATAGACCGCATGAACACATTCAGAATTAACTTGATAATGCGAGATTCCGTTGGTGTAAACATACGCCCAGGTGGCAAATCTGACACCCCGCGGCCAAAGCCTCCAAAAAAACTATCTAAAGAGCTAAATACCACCGTCGGCTCGATCACCACCATAGCGTAGCCCCTCAACGGATTAGCACGCATGATATTGACCGATAGGGGCGCTTTCAGCTTTTTTAGATAATCTCCAAAGCGCAGAATTTGTACCCGGGAAGGGTTGAGTCGCGGACTGGTCCGCAACACCTCCAGAAGACCCAAACGAAACTGCCTAATAAACCGCTCGTTGATCATGTCGATCGACTGCAGGTTAACGCCTAGGCTGCTGTCCTCGCTGGCGAGATCGTGTTTGCGCACTTTCGCACCGGTGTTGAACCCCGTGTCCACTGCGATGGCACCGGTATCAAGACCGTCGGCCAACGCTTCCAGCTCTTCGGGTGACAGGAGGGGTTTATCTGACATGAGACTCTTTCACGTTGCTACTTATTGCACCACAAAGGTCGTAAAGTAGACCTCCTCGATGCCGCCAAAATCTTCGTATTTTTCCAAAACCGAATTCATCTCAGCCTTAATGTTGGTTGCCAGCTCACGTCGGAAGTTCGTCTTTGTTAAGTCGGCCTCCGTTACTTGACGCATCAAATCGAGTACCGCAGATCGCAACGCGAATTCATGCTTGGTCACGTTTGCAAAAACGCGCTCGTCAAAATTGGTCATAACCGCCACCTGAACCTGGATCACTTTGCGGGAATTGCTGACGTTTGCCAAGAATTCACGCTGGAGTTCTAGGTAATGGTATTCGAACCGCTTCAGTTCAGGGCTCTCTTTAGTTACACGCTGAGGCGCGGCGCTACCCGGATCATTGCGTGCCTCCGCCGCAGCCTCCAACTCAGCCACCTTGTTTTCAGCCGCTTTTTCGTCGGCTTTGTCAAAAAAGCCCGTGAAGAACAACGTGGCGACCACGGCGCCCGCTAAGAGAAGCAATACGAGTAGCGCAATCAAGATGATCTTGAGCACCCCACCGCCTTTTCGTCCTTCTTCTTCGTCTTCGATTTCGTCTGCCATTTTTTCCTACTTTCTTTGACTACCGCCTCTCGGCGCTCAAACCAATATGTTCAACGAGCCATCTTCACCACTATTTTCGCCGACCCGATCAGGTATCGACAAATCGCTAGCTTCAGCTGTCCCTGAGGACATCGCTGCACGCCCCGCGTCTGGCGCATGCGGTGTCGGCTTTCCGTGGTTAGGTTGCCCAGAGCCACTGTCTACAACAACTTTAGCAACATCTGTGCCTGCTTGTGCCATTTGGTCTTTTAGACGCTGCATACTATCTTGTAGCAGATCGCGCGTTAGCGGGTTGGCACTCACAAAGCGTGCTTCTAACTCGCCGTTACGCATCTGCAGGTCCACATCAATGGTCCCCAGACTCGCCGGCTTGAGTGTCAGTTGCATTGTCCACTGGCCTTTGGCAATCTGTCCTTGAATGCGGGCGCCCAGCGCCTCGCCTAAGCGCTGCGCAATGGATTCGTACAGTGCATTTCGTTGGGTAATGGTCGCCGATAGTGTATCGCCCGGTAGCGCCACACCGTTTGGTAGGGACGCTCTGGGAACCGCAAGGCCTGTGCGCTCAGCGCCTAACCCCTCAAAGCCGCCTAACTTCTTTGAAGTCAGCAAGGTATCTATATCGTCGTCGGTGACACCGCTCAACGCCAAGGTGTGGGCCTGCGCCAAACTGCCTGTCATTGCCATCGCCGTGGGCAAGGCTTGGGTGGGGGGTGCCGCAACGCCGAGCAAGGTCGGCGTGGTGTTGGGTGTGTCTGTTGGCGGGCTGCCCGGTCCGGCCCCTGGCAACGCCCGTGCATCGAGAATATTGGCGAGTAGCTGGGCACTGGACTGTGGGCCAGCGTGGGTCGCAACGCCACCGCCAGTCAACGCCGATGGGTCACTGGCTCCGGTGGCAAAACCCGGCTTGGGTGCGGTTTGTTGACCCATTAAGAGCTTGACCGCCTCTGGGCTCATGCCCTGAGCGGTGGCAAATGCCATGAGGCTTGCCGCATCGGGCCCCTGCGTGGGGGCGATGACCTGCATGCCGCCCGCTAACGGAACAGCCTGTAAGTCACCCGCCGTCCTTGCGGTTGCGGCGCCCATTAGCCACGTCGCGCCCAGCACCTCGACGGCAGTCGCCGCGATGTTCTCGGTGTCCTCTATGGCGTCCCCTGCGCCCGCGTGGTCTTCGGTGGGGCTCGCCTCTATCGGGTCTTTCTGCGTCGGCGCCTTCGCGGTGGGCGCGTTGTCTTTAGAGCCATTCGATTCGGTTGGTGGTGGTGGCGGCTCGCTCGTTTGTGAGTGCCGTGCGTGCGTAGATGGTGGCGGTGGCGGTGGCGGCCTCGTTTCTGCGGCGTCATCGCGCACCGCCGGTGTTGTCGAGTGCGGTGGGGTGGTTGACGCGGATGCCGCGTCACGCCAGTCCCCCCGCCTCTCAGGTAACGGGTTGGCGCGCGAACCCGACGCGCGTGGCACCGGAGCGTCGCGCTCGTCATGGGCGGCAAGCCTTTGCCCCTGGTTCACGGCAAAAACCCGGTCAAAAAGCTGCCCAAATGCACGGCTGCCGCCAGCCGTGGCCTCACGCTCAGCACCCGCGAGCGGGCGCAAATCTGCTCGGACGGCGTCCCGCGCTGCAGCGGCTCCCGTCTGGGAGGGGGTCGTGAACAGGGTATTTGAAGAGGGATGTGATGACGTAGATAAAGGCATTTTTCGATGGTCTCGATAAATCAATGTAGTCAGAGCAGGACGCCGGCGTCTTGCCCTCAGGCTGGTCTTAGCAAGAACCGTGACCGGACAACTCTTGCCGCTACCGGCCGTCGCCAGAGGAGGCCCGTCTTGGGCAGGCCCACCCAGACTACTTGCCAGTGGCACGTCCCTTGCTTAAACCCCTAGGACACAGGACAAAATCCGCCTTAAATCGGTATTTTTTGTCACTTATCACTTACTTTTTGAATGGTTTCACGCATGAGCACTCTTAGCCTGTCAACGATCCGACAAAATTTGTCGGCTTTTGACTTAGCCGGTCTGGGGATTCCTGCGCTCGTGTTGATGATCATGGCCATGTTGGTGCTGCCACTGCACCCCTTGCTGCTGGACATCTTGTTTACCTTCAATATCGTCGTGGCGCTGGTGATTGTGATGATCTCCATTGGTACGCGTAAGCCACTCGAATTCTCATCCTTTCCCACTGTTCTGCTGTTCGCCACCATGTTGCGCCTGGCGCTGAACGTGGCCTCCACCCGCGTGATTTTGGTAAAGGGTCACGAGGGTAGTAGTTCTGCCGGTGAGGTGATCGCCGCATTTGGCGAGTTCGTGATCGGCGGTAACTATTTAGTTGGTTTCATTATTTTTGGTATCTTGATGATCATCAACTTCATTGTGGTGACTAAGGGTGCCGGTCGCGTATCCGAAGTGAACGCTCGCTTCACGCTAGATGCCATGCCCGGTAAGCAGATGGCCATCGACGCCGACTTAAATGCGGGCGTCATCGACCAAGAAGAAGCGAAAAAGAAGCGCGAAGAGCTGTCACAAGAGGCCGACTTCTTTGGCTCCATGGATGGTGCCTCTAAATTTGTGAGCGGCGACGCCATGGCGGGCCTGCTGATTTTGATCATCAACATTGTGGGTGGACTGGCCATTGGCTTGTCGCAACACGACCTGTCCTTTACAGAGGCGGGGCGCATCTACGTGCTGCTCACGATTGGTGATGGCCTGGTGGCACAGATTCCCTCTCTGTTCCTGTCACTGGCAACCGCCATTATCGTGACACGTGTGACCACCTCGCAGTCAATGACCGAACAGACCAAGACACAGTTGTCTAATCCAACGGCCTTATTTATTGCCGCGTCCATCATGACCTTGCTCGGCCTGGTGCCAGGCATGCCGCACATGGTGTTCTTGAGCTTGGCAGGCGTCACCGCAGGTATCGGGTACATGGTGGTGCGTCGGCGTACGATTGACGAAACCGCCGAAGCGGCCCCCGAACAAGCCGCTGCAGACGATGGCACGCCAAAGGAATTGGACTGGGATGATGTTGACCAAGTCGATCTGATTGGTCTGGAAATTGGCTACGGTTTGATCCCCTTGGTGAACCCCGAGACGGGCGGCCAGTTGATGCCACGCGTCAAGGGCGTGCGTAAAAAGTTATCAGCAGAGTTGGGCTTTTTGGTGCAGCCGGTGCGTATACGCGATGCACTCAATTTGGCACCTGACACCTACCACATCACGCTAAACGGCGTGATGCGTGGCAAAGGTGAGGTGAAAGTGGGCAAAGAGCTCGCGATCAATCCAGGACAGGTGTACGGCAAACTCGAAGGTATTGCGACCAAAGAGCCGGCATTTGGTTTGGAAGCCGTCTGGATTGACCCCGCACAAAGAGACACGGCCCGCACGTTGGGCTATACGGTGGTCGATGCCAGCACTGCCATTGCCACTCACTTAAACAAGGTGTTGCGCGACAGCTCCTCCGAATTGCTGAGCCACGACGAGACCCAGCAGCTGCTCGATAAGCTCGCAGCTAAATACCCCAAGCTCGTAGAGGACTTGGTGCCCGGGAAATTGTCGCTGGGCGTTTTGACCCGCACCATGCAGAATTTACTGGCCGAGGGGGTCTCGATACGGGACATGCGCACCATTGTCGAGTCGCTGACTGAGGCCGCAACCCGCACACAAGATCCTGACCAGTTGACCACCATGGTGCGGCCCAAGCTCGGACGCATGATTGTGCAGTCATTGGTCGACGATGCCGACAGCCTGTCGGTCATGACCTTGGATCCCTCTTTAGAGCAGTTGCTGCACAACGTCCTTCAGCAAAACCAAGGAACCGGCATGGTGTTGGAACCCGGTTTGGCCGAGAGTTTATTTAACGCGTTGCGCGACGGTACGCGAGAAGTCGAAGAGAAAGGCCATGCCGCGGTATTGGTCGTCTCCCCCAGTATTCGCTCTTGGCTGTCCAAGGCCGCCCGTCACCGCGTTGCGGATTTGACGGTGCTGTCCTACAGCGAGATACCAGACGATCAGGGGGTGAACGTGATTCACACCGTCCAAGCACAGGCCAAGGCCTCTTAAAAGAATCCATTAGTAAACGCGTAAGCAAACGAGACGATCATGGAAATTCAACGCATACTCGCCGCCGACACGAAAACCGCCACCGATAAGGCTATTGCCCAATTTGGTCCGGACGTGCTGATTATTTCTAACAACCGCGTCAATGGTCAAACCGAATTATTGGTGGCGGCCGACATCACGTTGGAAGACGAAAGAGCCGCGGAGCCCCTAGCGGTCAGCAAACCAGCGGCGCGCGGAGCCCAACTCCACCGCGCCGACAGCATCCAAGCACAAACGGCGCAGGGGATGAACTCATTCGAAGCGGCATTTGAAGAGACCATGCTGCAGCGACAAAAGGATAGGCTGGCCGGGCGCAAGCCCACCCAGACCATGGCAACGATTGCCGCAGACCTTAACGATGCGCCCAGAAAGAGTACCGCCGCGCCTGAGCAACAACCGGTGACCCCTGCCGCAGCACCAGCACCTGCCGCGCAGGTGCGTAAAGAGCCAGAAGTGGACGTGGCAGCCCTGCAGGCGCAACGTGATGCCGCGAGAAGTCGTGAAATCGTGGACTTGGTCCGTGACGAAATCGCCGCCTTGCGGCGGGAATTTAGCTTGAGTCAACGGTTAAACCCCTGGCAAGACACCTTGCCAATCGCGCCCGCAGTGAAGCCGCTCATTGCCGCACTCAGCGAGGCCGGCATTCCGACAGGGCTGCGCGGGTTGCTCATTGACCGTATTCGCGAAGCGCAAGATGTTGAGGAGGCGGTTCGCAGTTTAAGCGCACATTTGACTGATGCCATGCCAACAACCGGCGCCCCTATGCCTGACCGCGGCGTACATATTTTGGCGGGTCAGACCGGCGTCGGCAAGTCCCTGATGGTGGCACGCTTGGCACAGTCTGGCGCCTTGACCCATGGTGCGCACCGGGTGGCGATCATCAGCTTTGCCGATACGCGACCAGGTGCATGGAGCCAGACCCAGATGTTGGCCGCGCAAACGGGCGTTGACTGCTACCGCGCAGCAGATACCAGCGCCTTAGCGCTACTTGCAGATGAGTTGTCGCAGCGAGCCCTGGTCGTCGTGGATACCGCGGGTGTTCAATTTGAGCGCGCCGTGGCACAAGCTAAACAGGTATTGCCTCAGGCAAGCGTACACGCGGTATTGGCTGCGGATGTCTCCAGCGTGGGTATCAAGCGTATCCGTTCGGCGGCCAATTGGGACAGTCTGATGGTCAGTAAATTGGACGAAGCCACACAGCCATGGCCGCTGATTCAGGCACTGTGCGATAGCCCGTTACCGATTTCGGTTATGAGCCCCAGTGAGCGCCTGAGTGACAACCCGTTCCCTTATGCGGCACCCCGAATCATTGCGCAAGCGCTGACGCATTTGCCGCTCCTAAGCGGTGGCAAAGAGGCCACAAATAGCGGTAGGATATTAGAAGGAGATGGGCACGGTAACGGGCCTGATGCCGGACATGAGCCAGTCAGCGGCGAGAGTATGACCGCCAAAATTTTACAACTGCGTGCGGCACAAGAAAGAACACTCAATGGCTAATCAACACTGTCCTCAAGTGATTGGGGTTGCCAGCGGCAAGGGCGGCGTCGGAAAGACAACCGTCTCCGTGAACCTAGCGGCATCGCTTGCCGCGTCAGGTAAACGGGTGGCTCTGCTGGATGCGGATATGGGGTTGGCCAACGCCCAAATCGCATTAGGTGCGCGCAGTGCCTTCAATATTAGCCACTTGCTTACCGGCGAGAAGGCGTTAAGGGACGTCATCGTGAAGACAGCTTCTGGCGTCTTGCTGATTCCGGGCGCTTCTGGCCGCCGCGACTTAGCGGCGATTGGCGAAGCGGAGATCTCCGCCATCATTCAAGCGCTAGATGACATCGTGGACGATATTGATGTCTTGGTTGTCGACGTTGCGGCGGGCATCTCGCCCTCTGTAATGTCCATCCTAGCAGCCTGCCATCGGCGTTTTATCGTGCTGAGGGACGAACCGTCAAGCATAGCGGACGCCTACGGCACCATCAAAGTCATGACGGCAGAGATGGGATTGGGAGAAATCTATCTGGTCCCCAACATGGTGGAGTCTCAAGCCCATGGGTGGCGGCTATTTAAACGTATGAATGACGTGTGTACGCGCTTCTTGGGTGAGTCGGTGAACTACCTCACATCGATAGAGGAAGATGAGCTTATTTTGGCTGCATTAAAGAAACACCAGTCTGTCGTGACCTTTGCTGCGGGCTCGAGTGGTGCCCGTGACTTTAGACGGATGGCCGAATTATCCATGGACTTGTCGTTAATTGAAGACGTGCAAGGGCACAGACAATTTTTCTTCCGACGCTTGCTTGATATCAGCGGGAAGGGGTAACGCATGAACGCCGCATTAAATCTTTACGAAGGTATCCAACAGGATAGCCGCGACGATTTGATCGTTGCGCACATGGGCATGGTCAAGCGCGTGGCGCTTCACCTCAAGGCCAGACTGCCCCCTTTTATGGAGGTGGACGAGTTGGTGCAAGTCGGCATGCTCGGCCTCATCGAGGCCGCCCGTGGTTTTGACAGCGAGAAGGGGATTGCGTTTGAGAACTACGCACACAGCCGCGTGCGTGGCGCCATCATTGATGAAGTCAGGCGTCTCTCAGCCCTGCCCCGCTCGGCCGTTAGTTTTAATAAAAGCCACAGTGCCGCGACACAGAGTCTGGGCGCCGCACTTGGGCGAACGCCTACACAGGCTGAGATGGCGGCACATATGGGGATGGATAACGACGCTTACCAAAAAGACCGTGGGCATGCTAAGCGGTTTGAGACCTACTCCATGGAGGTAGTTAGCGACGAAGTGATGAATATGGCCGGCGACAGCCAGCTGCAGCCCGATGCCATTGTCGAGCATGCGGAGTTTATGGAGGCGGTTACCGCCTCTATTGGCTCCTTGCCAGAGCGCGAGCAGCTCATCATGCAGCTCTACTATGTAGAGGAACTTAATCTCAAAGAGATCGGCGCGGTATTGGATGTCAGCGAGTCACGCGTAAGCCAGTTGCTCACGGCGACGGTAAAAAAACTGCGCGTCACTCTTAAAATCAGTTAAGTTATGAGACTTATAACCGACACAGCTTCTTCAGTGGCCCGGCGTCATGCCGATCATTCATATGCTCTCTGTATTTAACTCTAACAGCCCCGCCCTTCTCAAGAAGAAGGCGAAAGTGACGTTTGAAGACATCACCAAGCTGACGTCCGACTCCCGAAGTGCCCGGTCGGCGCGCGCGCGCGCCGCAATGCTCGCCCGTGCGTTTATTGATAAGACCTTTATTGAGGGTGCAGAGCGCATGGGGGCCTATCAAGACGTTGCGATGCTTTGCCTCGCGCAAGGCAAGCCGATACCGCCAGAGCCGGTGGCGTCTGGCTTCCAAGAAGTCGAGACGGCGACTGGTGCTGCGGTTTGGGTCTATCTCCCTGAGGAGTACGCGGAAGCGGCATTTTCCCTTGGAGCGCGCTACCAACGTATCGACATTACCGCAGAGCAGGCCGTGGACGGCGCGCAAAATTTACTTGATCAGGTCTGTCGTTATGAGTTTAAGTACGATGAGCCGCTGACCGCTCTCACCTTCCTCCGCGAGGAGCTGGAGATGGAGGATGAGACGACGCCTGGTGACCCCGATGACGATGTCGCCGGCGAAGACGAGAGCTAGAGGGAAAAGAGATGGATGGTGTTTTCTTTACAGTTCTCGGTATCGTGATGCTGGGCATTATCTTGGTACTGCTGTACCTGTTGGATAAAGTGAACACGCTCGAGAGTCGCGCGAATGACGGCGGATTCGGGTCGGCACTTTTCGGTGCCGCAGCGCCTGCGGTCGATAACGGTTTTGATGGACTAAGTGGCCAATCCCTGTGGGATGCGGTGGGTGGAATGAGCGCATCTGGCGCATTGTCTCTCGATGAACTGAACTCCTTGCGGCAGCGGTATCAGCCGGTATTGCACAAGCATATTCTGGGCGTGATTGAGGACGCAGCAAAGGATGCTGGCAATGGGGTGGCGCGTCCGCCGCCCACGACTCGAACGGTTACGACGTTGCGTGCGGAGGTGCAGTCTTGGCTGCCGTCGCAGTACCTCAAGAATATTTACATGGCCGTCTTCGAAGCCGCACAAGACCCCGACCAAATCCCACAGGCCGCGGCCTCTCTGGATCAAGCCTGCTCGGCGCTTTATGAGCGCGTTGAAATCGACCTTGCGCGGCCCTACTCTGTCATGGTCTTCGTGGTCTTCGGCGACGTGCTTGATGAAGGCGAGCCGGATGACGATAATGGCGCCCAAGCCGCCCTCGCAGCACCGGCGCCGGATTCGGCCGAGCCTGCCGACGGGATTTCGGCAACAGCGGATGCCCCCAAAGGGCCGCAGACCTAAGTTTCGCCCGGAAAACAACCCAGGGGGCGGTCGGGTGACACGGCTGCCTCGCTTGAGTGCGCTCACGACATTCCCCTTGAATCAACGCTAAAGTTTTTGCCCACCGCGTCGATCTATTTAATGTCTGGATGTGCTGGACATTACAGGAGCGAGAACTATGCGAATCAATCAAAAAGCCTTGGAAAGTTATGGCGCCGTTAAGGTCCAGACGGGGGTATCAGGCGCGAACAGCGTACAACTGATCCAAATGCTGTTTGATGGACTGCTTGAGAGCCTGTCGACCGCTAAGGGGCATATTCAGCACAAAGACATCACCGAGAAAAGCAAAGCGCTAACGCGTGCTGGTCGCATCGTCTTGGGTCTACAAAACGCATTGGACTTTGAAAAAGGTGGTGAGTTGGCGAAGAACCTTAACGAGCTTTACATGTACGTTACGCGTCGCCTCTTACACGCAAACATCCACAACGACGTCGCTGCGATCGATGAGATCTATGGCCTGATGAATGACATCCGCCAAGCTTGGGAAACCGTTCCGGCGTTGATTCCGCCACCCGCTGCAGCTCGTCCGTTCTACGCGAACTAAAGCGCAAGTAAAGCGACAAAAAAAGGAAGCATAAGCTTCCTTTTTTTATGCATACGCCACTGCGACGCTGCCTTTTAACTTGATGAGCAGCGGGTTGCCGCGCCGGTCCAATGTTTTCCCCGATGGCACCTTTATCCACCCCTCACTCACACAATACTCAGAAACATCCCACCGCTGTTGACCATTGAATGTCACTGCGACGTCCCACTCAAATACGGCAGCCACGTGGTGCGGACTACGTGGGTCTATCGATAAGTGATCAGGTAGTTCAGGGCGCGGAGTGGATTCGGTCATGGTATGAATCGTTTGTGAGAAGAACAACACGCTATTTTAACGGCGTGGTGCCGTTCGTTCGAGCGAAAAAAAACCCACTACCTCATGGTGTGGGTTTCTTACCGAAGCTTAGGCAGACTAGCTGCCTATCTTCGACTGGTTGGTTGCGCGGGCAAGATTTGAACTTGCGACCTTTGGGTTATGAGCCCAACGAGCTACCAGGCTGCTCCACCGCGCGTCAAGAGGGAGAGTGTAACAGGTTTACGCTTCTGAATCCGCTGAGGCTGCAGTTTCTTCTGGCGCGCGATCAACAAGTTCAACCAACGCCATAGGCGCATTGTCACCGACGCGGAAACCCATCTTCAGAATGCGGGTGTACCCACCTGGACGGTTGGCAAAGCGGGGGCCTAATTCGTTGAACAGTTTCACGACCACATCGCGATCGCGCAAGCGGTTAAACGCTAAACGGCGATTCGCAACGGTTGCGACTTTTGCCAAAGTGATCATCGGCTCGACCACGCGGCGCAATTCCTTGGCTTTGGGTACCGTTGTTTTGATGGTCTCGTGCGTTAACAGCGAATTCATCATGTTGCGCAACATAGCCAGTCGGTGGCTGCTGGTGCGGTTAAGTTTACGTAGACCGTGTCCGTGACGCATAATATTTTTCCTTTGCGTTTTATTAGGCCATCAGCCGTATCAGGTACTGATGGGTTTTCTTGCCCGCACCCACTGAGGGCGACGGTGCAGATAGGGTTGAATTAATGCTTGTCCAAGCCGGCTGGCGGCCAGTTATCCAATTTCATACCAAGCGTTAAACCACGTGAAGCCAACACTTCCTTGATCTCATTCAAAGACTTGCGACCCAGGTTAGGTGTCTTTAACAACTCGTTCTCGGTGCGCTGAATCAGATCGCCGATGTAGTAAATGTTCTCGGCCTTCAAGCAGTTCGCAGAACGAACGGTCAACTCGAGTTCGTCAACAGGACGGAGAAGGATCGGGTCAAACGATGCACTACTGCCATCGCTACCACCAACGCCGCCATCGGCACCGCCAACACCACCATCCAATTGCGCAAATGAGGCCAGTTGCTCCATCATGATCTTGGCAGATGCACG
>Ga0209654_1001465_pt1 | contig 18754 bp, 11 predicted proteins | sample SaaInl1SG_22_DNA_FD_184646 | JGI IMG/M metagenome (GOLD analysis project Ga0209654, IMG submission 184646) | Marine microbial communities from expanding oxygen minimum zones in the Saanich Inlet - ESP_161SG_22_DNA (SPAdes) (version 2) | ecosystem: Environmental > Aquatic > Marine > Intertidal... | reverse complement strand
TAACACCTGATTATATAAATCTTGTAAATCGTCATAGTTTTTTCCGTCTTCTGCAGTCCATTCTATCAGGTTAGGTACAATGCGTTTTAGGTTTGCAATACCATATTGGCTTGCTTTAATGGCATCATCACCTAAGTCTTCTGTTTGAGAACTCGGGTCAATAGGACTTCCAAATTGCTGGCTCCCAAAACGATACATAGGGTCGTTTTGGTGTGTTAAAATCCATTGATCGAGCGTTTCTTTTTCGTCCTCCGCTGTTGTTGCAGATGGAATAGGGCGGTAGCCCCAACGCACAGCGTGCTTGTCATAGATGCCAATATCAGGCATAAGCGACACATCGCCATCACCAGGCTGTGCAACATAATTAAATCTGGCATAGTCCATGATTGAAGGAGCTGTGCCGTATTTTTTGGTAAATGAAGGCGACCGCAAAGAATCCACAGGATAGGCAACGCTGCTTCCCATATTGTGTGGCAACCCTATGGTGTGCCCAACTTCGTGTGCGGATACAAATCGGATGAGTCGTCCCATAATTTCGTCCTTAAAAGTAACCCCTCTTGCGTCAGGGTTTATGGCTGCAGTTTGTACAAAAAACCAGTTCCGTAGGAGTGTCATTACGTTGTGATACCAATTGATATCTGACTCTAAAATTTCACCTGATCGTGGGTCGCTTACGTGTGGTCCGTTAGCATTTGGAATTGGGGATGCCAAATAACGCACTACAGAATATCGCACGTCTTCTGGACTCCAATCAGGATCTTCTTCTGGAGTTGGTGGGTCTTTGGCAATAATGGCATTTTTAAAACCAGCAGCCTCAAACGCTACTTGCCAGTCTTCAATACCTTGTTTTAGGTAAGGTATCCATTTTTTTGGTGTTGCCCTGTCAATATAATAAACAATGGGTTTTTTTGGCTCCACCAATTCACCACGCTCAAATTTTTCTAAATCCTCCTCTTTAACCTCCAATCGCCAGCGGTCTAGATAGCGCACTGTTTTACTCTTTTGAACATCTAACCCATAATCGGTTTGACCTCTAGAAAACCACCCCACACGCTCGTCAAAGTAGCGGCGTTTCATTGGGTTTTCTGGCAATAAAATCATGGAATTGCTCATCTCTAAAGAAACAGATCCTGTGCTTGAGTTTGAAGGTGGTTCGCTAGAATTATAGGTTTTGATGTGCCGCGTTTCAATATTTAGCGGATAGCTTTTTAAAGTGTTTATGAAAGATCGCGACTTGTCTAAACTTGAAATCTTATAAGTTTTTCTCCTTGATTGAGGAAAACCAATGGCTTTTACATCTGATTCAAAAAATTTATTTACCTGAATTACCGTCGAAATGGAATCTTTTCCAATGGCCTTGATATCAAAACGATATAAGATAGGTTCAAAATTAGAATTTACAACCGCCTCGTGAATCGGTAGTGAATCAGCGGCAACTACCTGATGCGATACCACACGTAATAATACTTTTTTAGCATCTTTTTCCCAGCGCAAGACTTGCGTGTTTTGTTTTCCGCCACCAAAACCAATGCCAGAGACTGTTTTGGCAATCCGAGTAACCATAAGCATTTCTTTGCCGAAGAGTGAATCTGGAATTTCATAAAAATAATCCTCATCAACTTTATGTACGTCAAACAAACCTGCATCCGAAATAGCCTTTTTGGTAATGACTTTTTCGTATGGCTTCATACCATTTTTATTTTCCTCTTTTGGCTTAGGCGCTTCAACTTTTTCAGGTGCTTTTTTCTTTTTAAATAGTTTCGGGATCTGCGCGTTTGTTTGCGTTATTAGACAAAAGACAAATAAAAATTGTATTAATTTTTTCATAAAATTTAATTAACAGTTGGCTAATTTGTTAAATTATTAACACAATACCAACCTTTGCATTGAATTTTATTAACATAAAAAATTTGGGAATTTTATTAAAAAGTGTTTTATTAGATATGAACAAATCTTATTTATTATGAAATCTATTTATGCCCTAATTGCGCTTTGTTGCGTAATTACTTTACACTCTCAAGAACAACAATACCTTGATAAATTACCTGAAAATCCCGCACCGGGAAAATGTTATGCAAAATGTATCGTACCTGACGCGTTTGATATCGAAACCGCACAAGTTCTTGAAGTTCCTGCGCACACAACCTTAGAAGTTGTTCCCGCAGAATATAAAGTTGTAACTGATGAAGTTGTAGTTAAGCCCGCTTCAAAAAAATACACTTTTGTTCCAGCGACTTTTTCTACAGTTGTAGATACATTTTGGATTGAAGAACCCTACAACAAGCAGTACCTAACCAAAGCCGTTTTTGCTAATGATTTTAAAGAAATTGAAGTAAAATCGAAATCTGGGAAATGGGTGGCAGGTGAAAACCCAGACTGTCCTTCTATTGACCCTAATGACTGCCGTATTTTCCACTTTCGTGAAGACCCTGCTGTTATGCGATCTATTCCTATAAAAAAATTGGTTACTCCCGCAAGGAGTACCACCAAGCAAGTTGGAGGAAAGTTTAAGTTGGTAAAACGAGAAGTAATGGCAACACCAGCACGTACAAACGAAATCCTGATACCCGAAGTAAAAGAAGTAGTTGAGCGTAGAGTACTTGTACGTGACGAAACCACCCGAACAATTGATGTTCCTGCTGTATATACTACTGTTGAAAAGCGTGTGATTACCAAAAAAGGGGGAATGACGGCTTGGAGAGAAGTACCTTGTACGATTCCCCAACAAGCCATTATTTTACCTATAAATTACGAAATGGGCAGCGCACGTCTAACGGCAAAGTCAAAGTCTATTATTGATAAACATATTCTTTCCAAACTAAAAGCTGATGCTAGTGTAATTGTAGAGGTAGGGTCACATACCGACTCAAGAGGAAGTACCACATCAAATCAAAATCTATCTGAGCGTCGCTCTAAATCTGTGGTGGAATATCTTAATCAAAAAGGAATTAAAACTTCACGATTGATAGCGGTTGGCTACGGGGAATCTAAGTTACTAAATAACTGTGAAGATGGAAAGGATTGCTCAGAGAGCAAACACGCTAAAAATCGTAGAACAGAATTTAAGTTCTTTTAATTAACGTAAAGCAATTGTTAAAGTCTCATTGGTCTTTGTTACTTCTGCTACAGATTTACTTGTAAGACCTTTGACCGCTTTATCCCATTTTTTATTACTAAGTCCTGCTTGTTCTTTCACAGTTGTAAGAGCGGCGGGACTTTCTTTTTTCAATATATTAATGATAATTTGTTCTTCATCCGTAAGAACAGGACCTTTCTTTTCTGGTCGCATTTGTGGGAAAAATAGCACCTCTTGAATTGAGCTGTTGTTGGTCAGTAGCATCGTTAGGCGATCAATACCAATCCCAATTCCCGATGTGGGCGGCATTCCGTATTCCAATGCACGCAAGAAATCTTGGTCGATAAACATGGCCTCGTCATCGCCTTTTTCTGAAAGCGACATTTGATCCTCAAAGCGCTCGCGCTGATCTATCGGATCGTTAAGCTCAGAATAAGCATTCGCCAACTCTTTTCCATTGACCATAAGTTCAAAACGCTCGGTAAGTCCTGGTTTGCTGCGATGGGCTTTGGTCAGCGGACTCATTTCTTTAGGGTAATCTGTGATAAATGTCGGTTGGATGTAGTGATGCTCGCACAGCTCGCCAAACAACTCATCAATAAGTTTTCCTTTGCCCATCGTTTCATCAACCTCAAGACCCAGTTTTTTTGCCGTTTCACGTAATGCGGTTTCACCCATATCTGAAACATCAATTCCGGTGTGTTCTTTAATTGCCTCTAAAATGGGTACGCGTGGATAAGGCGCTTTAAAATCAATGGAATTTTCACCCACTTGTACGGCGGAACTGCCGTTGGCTGCCACCGCTACTTCTTCAAGAAGTGCTTCTGTGGTTTCCATCATCCAATGGTAATCTTTGTACGCCACATAAAGCTCCATGACCGTAAACTCAGGATTATGGGTTTTGTCCATACCCTCGTTTCTAAAGTCTTTGGCAAATTCATACACGCCATCAAACCCACCAACAATAAGACGTTTTAGGTACAACTCATTTGCAATACGTAAGTAGAGTGGAATGTTTAACGCATTGTGATGCGTTACAAAAGGCCTTGCGGCTGCGCCACCTGGAATGGGTTGTAAAATAGGCGTTTCTACTTCTAAATACCCACGATCGTTAAAAAACGAACGCATTGTATTTGTAATCTTTGTCCGCTTTACAAAGGCATCTTTTACACTCGGATTAACAATCAAATCTACATAGCGCTGACGGTAGCGTTGTTCCGGATCGGTAAAGGCATCGTACGTATTGCCATCGGCATCTACTTTTGGAAGCGGTAACGGACGCAACGATTTACTCAGCACAAAGAGCTTGTTTACTTCAACGGTTTTTTCGCCTACTTGCGTGGTGAATAATTTCCCTTCAACACCAATAATATCCCCAATGTCCAACAACTTTTTATAGACATCGTTATACAAGGTTTTATTGTCGTCTGGACACAGAATATCTCTGTTAAAATACAACTGTACTCTGCCAGTAGCATCTTGCAATTCGGCAAAACTTGCCTTTCCTTGCACCCGTCTCGACATCAACCGACCAGCCAAACAAACGGCACCGCCATCTGTGTATTTTTCAGCAATTTCAGTGGCGTAATGAGTGGTGTCAAACGCTTCGGCAGGGTAGGGGTCTATGCCCAACTCACGGAGTTTGGTGAGTTTTTCTCTGCGTACAAGTTCTTGTTCTGATAATTCGTGCATCCCAAATTTTTCTGGCGCTAAGATAACCAATGCGCATGAGTTCTCAAGAACGTTCGAATTTGTATCTTTGAATAACCCATGAGTTTATTTCGCGTACTTTTAGCTATCATATTTCCGCCCTTGGCAGTTATCGACAGAGGGTGCGGATCTGTGATTATTGTTTTTTTACTCACCCTATGTGCATGGGTACCAGGTGTAATTGGGGCGCTTATTATTTTGAATAGACCTTTTTATTATGAACCCTAAACCTGTTGTGCAGGTGCGTAAATTGGGTTTGGCAGCATATGATGCCGTAACCGATTTGCAACAAGAGTTGTTTCAGCGCACCATAGACCAGAAAATTCACAACCGTAGAAATCCAGATGCGCAAATGACAACCGAAAATCATTTGCTTTTTGTGGAGCATCCGCATGTATATACGCTCGGAAAAAGTGGGGATGAAAATAATTTACTCGTAAATACAGAAACCCTTGCTGAAAAAGGCGTTTCGTTTTATCCCACGAATAGAGGAGGGGATATTACCTATCACGGCCCCGGGCAATTGGTTGGCTATCCCATTTTGGATTTGGATTGTTTTTTTACCGATATCCATAAATACTTGCGTTTGTTGGAAGAATGTATCATAAATACTCTTGCTGACTTTGGTATTTCTGCCTCGCGTAGCAAAGGTGAAACTGGTGTTTGGATTGATATAGATGGCGATAATCCCCGTAAAATTTGTGCCATGGGAATCCGTACCAGTCGCTGGGTTACGATGCATGGATTTGCTTTAAATGTAAATACCGACTTGTCTTTTTTTGATTATATCATTCCCTGTGGAATTCGCAACAAAGGGGTTACTTCTATGCAAAAAGAGTTGGGCAAAACCATTGACATTAAAGAAGTTAGTGCTCTTTTTCAAAAACACTTTGCACATCACTTTGAGGCTGAGGTGCGTTAAGGCATTCGGTAAAATCGCAATTCTTTTTTGTTGTTTTGTGCGGCTAAATATACAACCGATCCGGGCGTTCCTTGTCCCAACATGGCCCAACCTTCGCCGATTACGGGAAAGCTATCCAGAAGTTTTGCGTCGCGATTAAATACATACACTTTTCCCGACTGATTGTCCCAAATTAAAATATAGGTGCGGTTGTTTACCACCTGAATTTGCGGTGGTGCATATACTCCAAAATCCAATTCTACCAACTGGTTGTTGATGGTGATTTTATTTTCGGTTTGGGTAACCAAGGTGTTTTTATTGGCCGCCAACGTATAGCGTGTTTCAAACGGCAGCGCTTTTTTGGTAATTTTCCCTGAAGTACTGATTTGAATTAACCTGTTTTTGGCATCAATGCTCACAAAACCGTTTTGGTACGGGTAGATGTTTTGCGTGAATTTGATATCCGTTGGAATTTTAATACGTGTTTTTCCGGTGCGGTGCAGCAGCTCTGCTTTACCCGATTTTTGGACTATGGCAATATAATCACGGTTTCCAATGCGAATGTGTTTGGGCGAATATGCCAAACTGCCTGTGAGTCTTGATTTACGCCAACCGCTTACTTTTTTCATACGGCGGTCATACATGCCTAATGTTTTTCCAGTCGATAATACAATGCGGTAGTCCCGTTGATTGTCATAATCAAAAATGCCAAGTGTACTGGACGTGCTCATCCCCGATTTGCTAAACCCTTTTACGGCGTTTCCATTTCGGTCTAAAACTTGAAAACTTTTGGTAGTGGTAAAAGCGAGCTGCAAGCGTTTATTTCGGTATAAGTCCACTTGTTGAATAGCCCCTAAAATAGCGCCATCAAGTTGCTTTTTCCAAAGCAATTTCCCAGTAGAAGTCAACAGATAAAGTTGATATTCCTCGTCCTGAACGACCCACTCCAATGCTTTGGTATTGTGGTTTTTTACTGCGTAGGGTCCCCATGCAATAGGTGTGTTAAATGGTGCGGTTCCAGCCGATTCTATCCCTTGCGATTTGCTACCGCTTTCGCTGGGTTGTTGTAAGCTTAATGTGATATAAAACACATCGCCTTCTACAACACCTATATAATCGACTTGACGAAAAGCCCCAAAATCGGTTTTCGCCAATTTTTTTACATATTTTTTTAATGTAGATTCAACTTCTGAAGGCGCTGCCCATGCCCATACACTACTTTGGCGCGGAAGGGTTTTTACATAGTTTTCAAAGCGAATATCTTTGGCAAGCACATCATCTTTTTCTAACGCATTTAAAAGCGACTCCATCACCGCTTTAGACGTGCCAAAATAGAGATGTTCGTTTAGAATCGCAGCGTATGGATAGGTTTCGTTTTTGGCAAGTGGTACAAGTACGTTTGTCTTTTGATTCTCTTCTAAAAATTCAAAAATAGTTTGTCCGCTTACGCTGTATTGCGCCTTGGATTGGCGCGAAAGCGCAGTGCGTAATTCTTCCGCTTCTTGATTTGATTTTAACGCAAATACCACATTATTCCCCAATCCAACTTGCGCTACATAAGCGGCATCTAACAGTAATGAATCGGTGGAGGTTTCGGGTTGGTTGTGGGTAATTTGAAAACGCTTCGCAGCTTTTGAAAACACTTTGTCATCAAAGGCAAAGGCCTGAATACTTTTCGCACTGCTAGGCAGATGCGCTGCCACGTCTTGCAGGGCTGTCGTTTGGTTTGCCAATGGCGATAAGCGCGACGCACCATTTGCCGGCAGAACGCCATAAGCACGCAGATATACACCATTCGTATTGACACTTGGCACAAAGGCAGTCCAGTTGCTCCATTCGCTCCACGGCACAGGGGAAATATCATCAAAAAGCGAATTAAAAAAGGGTGCAATCTTGTTTTGCACAAAAAAGGTGTGCGGCTCTTTGGTGCTGTTGTAGAGTTGCGTTAGCGTACTATCAATACTATTAGGTGTGCTGCGCAGGCGAATGCTGCTTTCCATCAACAGTTTACTTGACGATTGCAAGTGCAAGCTATCCCAGGTAGCGTAATAGGTGGGCGGTGACGTCTTGAATTGCAGCAGTTGTGTTTTGGCATAGCTTAGCGTATCGGCAGCTATGGAATCTAACTGTTGCGGTTTTTGATGCGTAATCCACAGGTAGCTGAGGTTATCTTTGCCCTCGGGGTGAAAGCTCAATTGCCCATTGGTGTTTTCCGCTACGGCATCCATTTGGGCAAAGAAGTCTGGGAATACTTCGGCAAGTGCCGCCGCTGCGCTATGCTGCGTGGCATAGGATTTCATCGATCCAAACGATTCACTTTTGACCACCACTATGGCATTATTGGGCAAATAGCCCAATAATGATGCTGAATGGGTTTGTTGTTGTTGTTGGCAAGCACCTATACTAAGGCAGAGCGCAAGGAGCAGCAGTCTTTTCATACGGCAAAGTTATAAATCCAATGACAGTTGTTTGGGGTATAACGCAAAAGTTTTACGGTGAATTTTAACAGGGCCGTGTTTTAGGATAGCCTCTCGGTGTTTGGCTGTGGGATAGCCCTTGTTGGTGTCCCAACCGTAGTGCGGATGCTTTTGATGATGCGCTTGCATCACATCGTCACGGGTGGTTTTTGCCAAAATGGACGCCGCTGCAATGTTTAAAAAACGGGCATCGCCGCCTACCATACAATGGTGCGGAATGTTGTGGTAGGGTTTAAATTTGTTCCCATCTACCAAAATGGTTTCGGGAACTAGCGCCATATTGGCGATGGCCAGATGCATGGCTTCTATGGAAGCGTTGAGGATGTTGATTTTATCAATGCGGGTATGCGACACATGCGCAATGCCATAGGCCAAGGCAACTGTTTTGATTTCCTCGCGTAGCGCATAGCGTTGGTTGGCAGTAAGTTTTTTGGAATCTGTAAGGAGCGGATGCGTATAGCTGGGCGGCAGGATGACCGCTGCTGCCGTAACAGGCCCCGCCAAACAACCCCGACCCGCCTCGTCTGTACCGCATTCTAGCGTTTGCGTAAACTGTGTTTGCATCTAGGGACTAAATTACAAAAGAAATGGGTTGGGAGGTTTGGGTTTTTTGTACTCATTCATTTTTTAGTTTTTCCAATGTTTCAGGAAAAATTAATACACCGCCAAACCCTCTTTTCTTAAATTGAGAGATTGTCTTATTAATATATTTATCTCTTACCTTATTATCTGCTATTGTGCCTTCAAAACCATAGCCTGTATAAGTTTGACCATATTTTTTGGCTCCAGGATTAAAGCCCCTCTCTTTTGGATACCAACGATCAACTTTGAAAACTTCCACTATTAAACCCTTGTATTCGCTCAATACATATTTGACTTTTTCTCTTCGACTTTCTTTAATACGCCAAGTTTCTTTAGTCGCATTGTAGATGGCAGCAATGCCAGAACCTCTTTTATAGGACTTATTAATATTAATGATTAAACAATCATCTTCAATTTTTTCTAAAGGCTGAGCATTATACATTTGAATTATTTCATTAGAAGTCATCAATCCTTTTTCAATTGAATTGAAACCACCTTGTATGTTGCCACGGACAAAACGTAAAAATGAAGGTATGTTTCTGAATGTATCAATCAAACTGGCCTCAATAGCAAAAGATTCTTTTTCACTCAAGCCATGTCGTACAATAACATGCTTTACTTTTTCAGGACCAATTCGTCTAATTTCAGCGTATTTAAGACTGTCACCATCATCATCAATTTCTTGATTAATATGTGCGAATATCCGGTTGTTTTTCCCTTTGCCAACGTAAAATGGTTCATTGTTCTCTGGATCAATTAATAAATACACATAGTATTTTAAATTTTCCTTTGTTCTTTCATCAAACATTTACAAATATTATTAAGTATGACGGGTTGCGTAAACTGTGTTTGCATAAAAAGTAAAAATACAAAAGAATGTTTGTTTTTGGTTTTACAAAAAAGCGTTTTTGGATACGCCCGAATGTATGTGTAAGTAGCTTATTTTTGCTGCGCCACTATTGGCCACACAAACAGTTTCGTATATGACCGCATTGACCGACATCAAAGACCTTGAACTTCAACGAATCCTTAATGCGTTTCTTATCGCAGGAGTTCAAGCATATCAAGAGGTTAAAATGGGCAACGGCCTAGACCTTACCGATGCGTCAAATGCATCTGGAGACAGTCAATTGAATCTGGACATACTTGCCGACACCTATTTTCAAGAAGCTATTGCCAGCACTACCCAAGTGCGCTATATCATTTCTGAGGAACGCCCCAATTTACAATCCTACGGCAAAGGAGAATACAGCGTTTCCCTCGATCCGTTGGATGGTTCTAAATCGGCGGCTGTGGGCATTCCACCGGGTGCTATTTTTGGGGTTTTTAAAGACGCACAGCAGATTTCAGATTTTAACGGGAAGCACATCGTTATGGGTGGTTTTTTTGTTTTTAGCATAAACCTAGAACTCTATTTTTCGCTGCATGGAACCGCCACAAAAGGCTTTTGGGACGCGGATACCAACCGTTGGAAGTTTAGCGCGTTGCCCGCCATGCCAACTAAAAAAATGATTGCCATTAATGCATCAAACCGAACAAAATGGGACAATTGGCTGCAAGACTACTTTGACATGCTTATCAATAATGAAGATAAAAATGGCACCTCCTTTAACCTAAGGTGGTATGCTTCTATGGTTTCCGAAGTAAAACGACTTCTTTTGGAAGGCGGTATTTTTGCCTACCCAAACGACAAAAGACCGGGCTATGCCCACGGGCATTTACGCTTGGTGTATGAAGCCATTCCCATGGCGTATGTATTGGAAGCCGTAGGCGGAACATCCTCAAACGGCGATACCGCAATCCTTGACCTTGATGTGACCGAACTCCATCAAAAAACACCTGTGTTTTTGGGTGAGGCCGACTTAATTGCTGACATGGAAAAAGCTAAAAAAGGGGGTTGGGTTGTGATTTAGAGGAGGGTAACTATTTGTGGATTTCAAGCAAGTGAAAGCAAATAAGAAATGGATTGTGTGATTTCTTTCAGTTATTCCCGAAAGCTATACCTTTACCAAAATTATGTAGAGTGCTACACAAGCTACTTTTTTTATGTTTTTCGGTGGGTGTTTTGGCACAAACCAATGAGGCGGTCTTCGATTCTATGGCAGAAAACCTACCTGAGTTGCAAGAGTTCCAACAACCTCAAACAGACCCTACTCCTTCTGAAAATACCACACCCGAAATAGCCATTACGGACTACCTGATTATTTCGCAAGCGCGAGACACCACCCATGTGGATACCACGCTTACCATGGCAAAATACTATAAGATGAATTCCCAACGGCGAGACAATTTCGCGTGGGTATCGCTGAACAATTCGGGGCAGGCGCTTAATCCGCTTTCATTGGAAACTTGGCGTAAGAACACTGCTGCCGTTGCTGGTTTTCGTGCCAAAGAAAGTCAGCGTTTTTTACCACATCAGCTCGCGTACTACCACGTGCCTACACCGCTTTCGGAGGTGTTTTATAAAAGCACACAGTCGCAAGGGCAGTCTTCCGATGCATTGATTACCGCCAACATTCACCCACGGTTAAACTATGCCATTGGCTATCGCGGACACCGTTCGTTGGGGAAGTATCAGCATCAAATTTCTGGGCGTAGCCAACTGCGTTTTACTACCCGTTACGAAAACCCAAACGGGCGTTATCGCTTGCGCTTACAAATCGCCAATCAGAAAATAGAACAACAAGAAAACGGCGGTTTAGACGCTGCGTCTATTGAAGATTTTAAATCGGGTGATGATGAATTCTTTGACCGAGATGTACTAAGTGTCCGCTATGAAAATGCGGATAACAATTTCACGGGCAAATTCTACCAGTTGGAACAAGATTATTTGGTACTGCGTTCCAAAGATTCCCTACAAACGCCACGATTGCGCGTGGGGTATAGGGCGCAAAGTAACATTCAAGACAATCGGTTTAGTCAGACCACTGCTTACGAAGGCTACGGCAGCTTGGCAGAAGACATTTCTAAACCCTACGACAAAACACATTACAGCCTACGTCAGTTTGATGTATATACGATACTTACGAATCCTTCCGTGGGGTGGTTTTCGGGCTATGCACGCCACCACAAATACAGCTTTACAGAAAAGCATATTGAGGGTAGTGCTGCGCTATCGGAAAATGCCTATTCGGTAGGAGGCGAGTGGCGTAAAAATTTTGGCGCATTGCGCCTTCGTGCTGAGGCGGAATTTACCCTTAGTGGTTCGCGCACAGGAGATTTCCTAAATGGGGAAATAGCGTTGCCATGGTTTAAAACAGGAAGCATCACGGCGGGAATCCGCATACAACAACAACATCCGGGGTTTGTGTTTGAACGATTTACCAGTAGCTACGCCGATTACCGATGGAATACATCGCCCAAAATGGAGCAGCGAACGGCCATTTATGGAGCCTTACATCATCCAACCTTTGGAACACTTTCGGTAACCGCAACCAATATCAATAACCACGCCTATTTTTTACAAGCCGATGCCGATGCGCTAACGGTAACGCCCACACAAACTGAAGAGGCAATAAACCTGTTGCAACTCGATTGGGAAGGCGGATTAAAATTTGGTGTGTTTCGTTTTGATGCCAAAGTACGTGCCCAGCAACTTAGCGGCGCTACAGACGCCATGCCATTACCCGATCTTATTGGTCGGACGGCCTTGTATTACGAAGATCACTGGTTTGAAAAAGCCATGTTTTTACATCTTGGTGTAAGTGCGCATTATTTTTCTGCCTTTAAGATGCGCGCCTATCATCCGCTATTGTCGGACTTTGTGGTGCAACAACACGAAGAACTGGGCGGTTATCCTGTGGTAAATGCCTTTTTTAATGCCAAAATCAGGCAAACACGGTTGTTTTTTGTGGTAGAACACGCCAATGCCAACCGCAAAGCACCTGACTATTTTGCTGCTCCCGGATATCCACATCGCGATTTATTGATTCGCTTTGGAATTGTGTGGAATTTCTTTCAGTAGATTAATTCGCAGGTAAATCGCCACCTTCCTTGATAGGAAGTTTTGACGATCCCATTAAAAAGGCATCTACGTGGTGTGCCGCTTCGCGACCTTCCGAAATGGCCCAAACAATCAACGATTGCCCGCGACGCATATCACCAGCTGTGAATACATGTGGTACATTGGTTTGGTACTTTTCGTTTCCTTTTACGTTAGAACGATCGTCTTGATCCAAGCCTAATCGCTCGGCTAGTGTTGGCTCAGGACCTGTAAACCCAAGGGCTAACAATGCCAATTCGCAAGGCCATTCTTTTTCAGAATTTGGTTCTTCTACCAAGGTAGGTCTGCCGCCTTCTTCGTTCTTTTCCCAACGCACGTTTACAGTTGTTAAACCTTTTAGCTTACCGTCATTGTCAGCAACAAATTCTTTGGTCATAATGCTCCACTCACGGTGAATTCCCTCCTCATGCGACGAAGTCGTTTTGAGTTTGAAGGGCCAAAACGGCCATGGGTGATCTTCGGTACGTGTTTCCGAAGGCTTTGGCATAATCTCAAAGTTGGTCACACTTTTTGCACCTTGTCGATTTGATGTTCCAATACAGTCAGAACCCGTATCACCACCACCAATTACCACCACATTTTTGTTGGCAGCGTGGAGTGAATTGTCTATTTCTGTAAGTCCATCAACCCATCGGTTGCTCTTAGGTAAGAAGTCCATCGCTTGTACTACGCCCGGCAAGTCTGAACCCGGAATCGGAAGTCTTCTGCGAATGGTTGCGCCGCCACAAAGTACGACAGCATCAAATGCGTTTAGCTCCTTAACCGGCATGTTTTTTCCTACTTCAACACCCGTTTTAAACTGGATGCCTTCTTCTTCCAAAATAGTTAAACGGCGATCGATAACGTTTTTTTCCATCTTAAAATCGGGAATACCATAACGCAATAATCCACCTACTTTTTCGTCGCGTTCAAAAACGGTCACGGTGTGTCCTGCACGATTTAATTGTTGTGCAGCAGCAAGTCCAGCAGGGCCAGAACCTATAACAGCAACGGTTTTTCCAGTGCGCTGTGCAGGTGGATCGGCTTTAATCCAACCTTCTTTAAATCCACGTTCTACGATGTATTTTTCAATCATTTCAATAGATACCGGTGGATTGACAATACCCAAAACACAAGCCGCTTCGCAAGGAGCAGGACATAACCGTCCTGTAAATTCTGGGAAGTTGTTTGTCGAATGCAAAATGCGTAGTGCCTTTTGCCATTCGTTACGGTAAACCGCATCGTTAAAATCAGGAATCATATTTCCTAATGGACAACCACTATGACAAAACGGAACACCGCAGTCCATGCAGCGCGCCCCCTGATCTTGTAGCGTTTCTTCGCTTGGCGTTACTGTAAATTCTTTGTAATTCTTCACACGATCTTCAACAGCAATATTCTGTTCGTTCACGCGCTCATACTCCATAAATCCTCTTAACTTTCCCATGCTTATGCGTTTTGTTTTTCGTTCGCCATGCGCTCAAGTGCTGCCTTGTAATCTGTTGGCATTACTTTAATAAAGTGCTTTTGCGTTGTTTTCCAGTTATCTAAAATTTGTTTTGCTAACGGGCTACCCGTATAGTCGATGTGATTTTGAATCAATTCCCCAACATGTGTAATATCTGCATCGCTAAGGTCTTCCAATCCAATCATTTCCATATTGAAATTGCGATCATCAAACACCCCATCTTCAGCATAAATATAGGCAATTCCACCGCTCATTCCCGCTGCAAAATTTCGTCCAATTTGACCTAAAATGATGGCTTCACCACCCGTCATGTATTCGCAACCGTGGTCACCAACACCTTCAACTACGGCAATGGCTCCTGAGTTTCGAACACAGAAACGCTCCCCGGCAATTCCATTGATGTACGCCTCACCGCCTGTTGCACCGTAGAATGCAACATTTCCAATGATAACGTTTTCTTCCGGTTTAAAGGTTGCTTCTTCTGATACTTTAGCCACTAAGCGTGCACCTGAAAGTCCTTTTCCGAAGTAGTCATTGGCGTTCCCCGTGACTTCCATGTGAAGTCCTTTGGTTGCAAAACAGCCAAAACTTTGTCCTGCAGCTCCAGTAAATAACAGTTTAAGCGTATCGGCTGGAAGCCCATCACGTCCGTGTGCTTTTGAGATTTCGTTACTCAATAATGCTCCAACACTTCTGTCGGTATTTTTGATGTCAAAATGCAGTGTTTGCGGTTCTTTCGAAATAATCGCTTTTTGCGCTTTTGATACAATATCCACGTCAAGTACGTTGTCAAGACCGTGGTCTTGCTTTGACATATTTCGAACCGGAACATTTTCAGCAACATCAGGCTTGTATAAAATAGCAGATAAATCAATGCCCTGCGCTTTATAGTGCTCAATGGCAGAGTTCATGTTTATCTTTTGGCTTTGTCCCACCATTTCGTCAACGGTTCTAAAGCCAAGTTGTGCCATAATAGCGCGCATTTCTTCTGCCACAAAGTGCATAAAGTTGATAACGTGCTCAGGCTTTCCTTTAAAGTTTTTACGTAGTTCTGGATCTTGCGTTGCAATTCCAACAGGACATGTATTTAGATGACATGCACGCATCATAATACATCCAGAGGCAACAAGCGGTGCTGTAGAGAAACCAAATTCCTCAGCCCCTAAAAGACACGCAATAGCAACATCACGTCCCGTTTTCATTTGTCCATCACACTCCATAACGATACGTCCGCGGAGGTCGTTCATGACAAGTGTTTGTTGTGCTTCGGCAATACCCAATTCCCAAGGTAATCCAGCGTGTTTTAACGAAGTTAAAGGCGAAGCACCTGTACCACCGTCATAACCCGAGATTAAAATCACATCTGCTTTTGCTTTAGCAACACCAGCAGCAATGGTTCCAACGCCTACTTCAGAAACGAGCTTTACATTAATTCGCGCTTCACGGTTGGCATTTTTCAGGTCATAAATAAGCTGTGCCAAATCCTCAATAGAATAAATATCGTGGTGAGGTGGTGGCGAAATTAGTCCTACATACGGCGTAGAGTTTCGCACCGAGGCGATATATGGATTTACTTTTGCACCAGGAAGCTGACCGCCTTCTCCAGGCTTTGCTCCTTGTGCCATTTTAATTTGAATTTCGCGCGCATTTGTAAGGTAATGTGACGATACGCCAAACCTTCCCGATGCAACTTGCTTGATGGCAGAATTACGCCATTCGCCATCTTCATCGCGAGTAAAGCGTCGTGGGTCTTCACCGCCTTCACCAGAGTTGCTTTTACCGCCAATGCGGTTCATGGCTTTGGCTAAGTTTTCGTGTGCTTCTTCGCTGATAGAGCCCAAAGACATCGCCCCTGTTTTAAAGCGCTTTACAATAGCCGTCCAAGGCTCAACTTCTTCAATTGGAATAGGATCTAAGTCGGTAAACTCAAACATACCACGGAGGGTCATCAATTGTTTGGATTGATCGTTTACTAATGTTGAGTATTCTTCAAAAGTATCGTAACTCCCTTTGTTGGTAGCGAGTTGAAGTTTGGCAATACTAGCGGGGTTTAGCATATGCGCTTCCCCGTTTCTTCGCCAACGGTAGCTACCGCCAATTTCCAAGTCTAAGTTTTCTCCAGCCGCTTTTTCACCGAAGGCAAAATTGTGACGTTTTGCAATTTCTTGCTCTATTTCTTTGAGTCCAATACCCTCAATACGCGTAGCGGTATTACAGAAATAGGTATTGATAAATTTCTTGCTAAGTCCAAGTGCCTCAAAAATTTGTGCTCCACGATACGAGTGCAAGGTAGAAATACCAATTTTATTCATCACTTTAACCAAGCCTTTGGCAATGGCTTTATTGTAATTTGCAATCGCATTTTCAGTAGAAAGTCCTTTGATAGCGCCTGTTTCAATTTGCTGCTCAATGACTTCGTTTACCATATACGGGTTGATGGCACTTGCGCCATATCCAAACAACAGTGCAAAGTGGTGTGGTTCGCGTGGTTCAGCAGATTCGATAATGATTCCAAAATTAGAACGCAAGCGATGTTTCATCATGCCGTGATGTACGTGTGCACACGCCAACAACATAGGAATGGGTGCTTTTTCGTTACTCAATCCCCTGTCCGAGAGAATGATAATATTTGATCCGGCTTCCACTTTTTTCTTAACGTCCAAAAGTAAAGCGTCTAAAGCACGCTCTAAGCCATTGTTACCGGATTGAACATCGTAAAGCGCTGTAACAGAACTTGCGCTAAAGTTTTCGTGCTCAATAAATTTAATCTTATCCAAATCCTCATTTGAGATAATCGGGTTTTGGATGCGAAGTTTTTTGGCATGATCAGGGGTAACATCAAAGATATTCACATCGCTTCCAACAGACATTGAGGTGTCTGTTACGATTTCCTCACGAATTCCATCAAGCGGTGGATTGGTTACCTGAGCAAACAATTGTTTGAAGTAGTTATAAAGTAATTGTGGCTTGTTGGAAAGTACTGCCAGGGGGGTGTCTGTTCCCATAGAACCAATGGCTTCTTTTCCTTGTGTGCTCATGGGCGTTATCAGCGTTTTGATATCCTCCTCAGTATATCCAAATGCTTGCAAACGCTTCATAAAAGGCTCTGCCTCAACGGGTGTTTTGTTTCCTGTGTAGGGAACATCTTTTAAGGGAAGTAAGTTTTCTTTCAACCAATCTCCATAAGGGTGTTTGGAGGAAATTTTTTCTTTTACCTCGCGATCTTCAATGATGCGCCCTTCTTCCATATCGACTAAGAACATACGTCCTGGCTCTAAACGTCCGTGGAGGGATACGTTAGCAGGATCGATATCAATAACTCCTGTTTCGGAAGACATCACCACATAGCCATCTTTGGTTACGGTGTAACGAGATGGGCGAAGTCCGTTTCGGTCTAACAATGCTCCAATATATTTTCCATCGGTGAATGGTACAGAGGCAGGTCCGTCCCAAGGCTCCATAATACAGGCATTGTATCCGTAAAAATCTTTTTTAGCGGGCTCCATTGATTGGTGTTTTTCCCAAGCTTCAGGTACCAACATCATCATAACTTCTGGCAATGAACGCCCTGTATGCAACAGCAATTCAACAACCATATCCATTGAGGAGGAATCTGATTTACCAGGCAGGACAATAGGAGTGATATGCTTCATATCTTCCCCAAAAAACGCGTCTGCAAAAAGTTCCTCTCTTGCTTTCATGCGTATCACATTTCCTCTATACGTATTGATTTCTCCATTGTGGCACATATAGCGGAACGGTTGCGCCAAATCCCAAGTTGGGAAAGTATTGGTAGAAAAACGTTGATGCACAAGAGCTAATCGTGTAACCACTCGTGGGTCTTTAAGATCCATGTAAAATCCTTCAATATCCTCAGGCATGAGTAGCCCCTTGTAGATAACCGTACGTGTAGAAAAACTGGGTAAATAAAAATATTGATTTTGAGACATTTTACTGCCAAATACACGGTGTTCTGCGCGTTTGCGAGCAATAAATGCTTTTGTATTCAGTTGATCTTCTGTGAGTGTTCCCGAGGCATCTTCTACAAAAACTTGCTTGATGTTTGGTAGGGTTTGTTTGGCTATTTTACCAACCACATCAATGTTTGTGGGAACGTCACGCCATCCAATAATACTAAGATTTTGTCTTTTTAGTTCTTCTTCAAAAATCTCAACACAGTGCATGCGTTGGTTTAGCTTTTGGGGTAAAAACACCATGCCAAGGGCATAGCTGTTTGGCGCAGGAAGTGTAAAAGAACAAACTTCTTTCAAAAAATCATGTGGAATATCAATAAGAATACCAGCTCCATCACCTGTTTTTCCATCGGCACTAACGGCGCCGCGATGCTCCAGTTTTACAAGGATATCCAGTGCTTTGTGGATAATGTCGTTCGTGCGTTTGCCTTCTAAACTACAAATAAAACCAGCGCCACAATTGTCGTGCTCGTTTTCTGGGTGGTATAAACCTTGAGGGTTAGGTAACATATTGAATTTTTCTCAAATATAAATTTTGACTTTATATTATTTAAATAGGTTCATATTATAATCACGCTCAACTA
>Ga0209654_1001464_pt1 | contig 18756 bp, 15 predicted proteins | sample SaaInl1SG_22_DNA_FD_184646 | JGI IMG/M metagenome (GOLD analysis project Ga0209654, IMG submission 184646) | Marine microbial communities from expanding oxygen minimum zones in the Saanich Inlet - ESP_161SG_22_DNA (SPAdes) (version 2) | ecosystem: Environmental > Aquatic > Marine > Intertidal... | reverse complement strand
GTCATTTTCAAACATGGTGCCGCTTTCTTGGCTGGGGCTCCGGGGTGATCCCGGTGCGCGATACTGTACCGTAAACCTATGGGCCAGCGCAGTTGCGAGGCCCCCGATGATATAGGTGGCTAGGGGTAATTTTACAATGGATAATCGTTTGTTCTGGGGAAGGCGGATGCTTTTCTAAGGGATTTTCCGCGATGGAGAAATGCCGCAAAGTCGTCAGACATGGGCGGCATATTGTCACTATTTCATGCGGCGTTTGATACTGTTTTGTCGGTATGCCCCAATCTGCGCGTGATCCGTTAATTGATATTGATAATCATTCGCAAAATATCACTTGCCAAATCAAAATGAGTTTGATAATCATTCGCATATTAGCTACATAACCCCCGCGATATAACGATTGCAACAGGTTGGATGGCGAAGCTTGGTAAGGATTCTGCTGGTGAAATTCGCCAATCGAATGTTGGAGTAGGTGATGGGTATATTGTCTAAATCGACCCGGGGAAATAACAGGGGAAATACCGGGGCACATACCGGGGGAAATAACCCTAAAAGCCCGTTCGCGATGGCAAAACTGCTTGGTGCTACGATGCTGGCTTTGGCTGGTGTTTCTGGAGTGATGGCCCCGCCGGTTCTGGCTACTGATAGCATTAATATTTATTCGCACCGGCAACAGATCCTGATCCAGCCATTTCTGGATGCGTTCACTGCCAAAACGGGCATTGAAACCCGCATTGTTTATGCGTCTAAAGGCTTGGCCCAACGGCTTCAGGCCGAGGGTGCCGCCAGTCCTGCGGATGTTATTTTGACAGTCGATATTGCGCGGTTGAGCGAATATGCCGATCTTGATTTGCTGGCGCCGACACGTTCAACAATCCTAGAGCAGAATATCCCAGCCCATTTGCGGGCAACGGATGGGCGCTGGTTCGGCCTATCGGAGCGGGCCCGCATTGTTGTGACCTCAAAGGAGCGGGTTGCGGTTGGTGCGATTGCCGAGATTGAAGATTTGGCAAAGCCGGAATGGAAGGGCCGCTTATGTTCACGGCCGGGTAGTCATGTTTATAACCGTGCGTTGCTAGCCTCTATCATCGCCGCTGATGGCGAGACAAAGGCAACGGCATGGGCCAAAGGCGTGGTTGCAAATATGGCGCGCAAGCCGCAGGGGAATGACCGCGCACAGGCCAAGGCAATTTTCCAAGGCCTATGCGATGTCGCTATTATGAACAGCTATTATTACGGCAATATGCTGTTTGGTGATGAAGCCGAGCAGCGCGATTGGGCGAATGCGGTAAATCTGGTGTTCACCAATCAGGATAATCGCGGCAATCATGTGAATATCTCTGGCGGTGGTATCGCCAAACATTCACCACGCAAAGCACAGGCATTGGCGTTTCTTGAGTTCTTGACGACACCAGAAGCCCAGCAATTATACGGCGAAATTAATTACGAATATCCGGTCAATCCCGCGGTCACAGTTACGGGACCATTGGCAAGCTGGGGCAGTTTCAAACGTGATCAATTACCGATCGAAAGACTGGCCGAACTGGCACCCGCGGCGCAAAAGATAATCGACAGGTCCGGATGGTAGCAGCGTTTCTATCAAATTGGCGGTTTTCCGCTGGCCAGACTGTGGATAAATGGTCGCTATTGGTATTGATCCTGTGCGCTATTTTACTTGGGCCGGTGGCGGCGCTGGTGGTTACCGCTTTTGGTGACAGCGGCGGTCTATGGCCACATTTGCTAGAGACGGTGTTGGGCCGTTATGTTTTGAACACATTGGTCTTGATGCTGGGCGTCGGGGTTCTGGCGGTTGGATTTGGCGTTAGTACGGCGTGGGTTGTGTCCCGCTATGAATTTTCCGGCCGCCATGTTCTGGAATGGATGCTGTTATTACCCGCGGCGATACCGGCCTATATCATCGCCTACACCTATACGGATTTCTTTGAATATGCGGGGCCGCTACAAGCTGGTCTGCGTGATCTGTTTGGCTGGACTTCGCCGCGTGATTACTGGTTCCCAGAAATCCGGTCACTAGGCGGGGCGATGCTGGTTATGGCTTCGGTGCTGTATCCCTATATTTATATGGTGACACGCATTGCCTTCAAGCTGACCTCATCGAGCCTGTTTGAAATCGCCCTTGTGCATAATAAATCACAATTCTGGACCGTTGGTCTGCCGCTTGCGCGCCCTGCCATCATGGCGGGACTTGCGCTGGTATTGATGGAGGTCGTATCGGATTTTGGCACAGTGGAATATTTCGCCATCGAGACATTAACGCTGGGCATTTTCAATGTGTGGTTGGGGATGAATAACATCGTCGCCGCGGCGCAAATATCAATCGTTGGATTTGTCTTTATCCTGAGCCTTCTGGGGCTGGAAATATACGCTCGGTCACGCCAGCAATATGCGGGTTCCGGCAGATCCCAGCGTCCGTTAACGCCATTACCGATTGGTCCTATCGGCAAATTCTGGTGCTATTTGGCCTGTTTGACGCCGTTGCTATTCGGCTTTTTCATTCCGGTTGGGGTGTTGTTGAAATTCGTCTTTGCCGCCCCTTTCATCCAGCATTTATCAGCCCTATCGGGGACTATCCTCAATTCGGTGATGATTGCGATGTTTGCGGCTATTTTGGTGATGCTCGTATCGGCGACGATTGTGTTGACCTCGGTCTATCGGGCCAGCGAGAAAACCCGCTCGATAGCGCTTGTATCCTCGACCGGATACGCCTTTCCGGGGACGATGCTAGCCATTGGCGTATTGATATTTGCCAGCACTATTGATCGCTCGATCAGTGGGTTGACCAATGGCAATGTTTCCGGGCTATTGGTTGGCGGGTTTGGCGTGTTAATGCTTGCCTATCTGGTGCGGTTTCAGGCGGTTGGCTATGGCGCGATGCTATCAGGTGCGCGCCGGTTGCCGGCCAATATGATGAATGCAAGCCGCGTATTGGGGCAGGGGTTCAGCGGTTCATTAATACGGGTGATCCTGCCGCTACTGCGCGGTTCAGTGCTTGCTGGTGGGTTGTTAGTATTTGTTGATGTGATGAAGGAATTGCCGATGACATTATTGTTGCGGCCATTTGATTTTGAAACATTGGCCAGCTTTACCTATCAATTCGCCAAGGAAGAAATGCTAGAAACAGCGGCGCTCCCTGCATTGATGATCGTGGTTGTGGGCTTGGTACCGGTGCTATTGATGAACCGGATGCTACGCCGCATTAGCTAGGCGCTAAAATCTGCGCATCGCGATGCAGGCTTTAGCCTTTTCATATCTTTTACTATCTGCCATCTTCATCTGCCTAGCTATTGCCCGTTGGCACTGTGGAGATCGATGATGAACGGCATTACCTGTATCGAGGATTTGCGCAAGCAAGCCGAACGCCGGGTTCCGCGCATGTTCTATGATTATGCTGATAGCGGTTCGTGGACCGAGAGCACCTATCGCTCGAATGAGAGTGACCTCCAGGACATTAAATTTCGCCAGAGGGTGGCAATCGACGTTAGCCAGCGCAGTACGGTGATGCCGATGCTTGGCGAAGATGTAAGCATGCCTGTGGCGCTTGCACCTGTTGGCCTAACGGGGATGCAGCATGCCGATGGTGAAATTCTGGCGGCCCGTGCGGCAGAGGCGTTTGGCGTTCCCTATACCCTCTCGACAATGTCGATCTGTTCGATTGAGGATGTTGCCGAGAACACCACCAAGCCTTTTTGGTTCCAGCTATATGTAATGCGCGACCGCGATTTTGTGCGCCGGTTAATCGAGCGGGCACGCGCGGCTAATTGTTCGGCACTTGTGATCACGGTTGATCTCCAGATTATGGGCCAGCGTCATAAAGATATCCGCAATGGACTTTCAGCCCCGCCAAAGCCAACGCTAAAGTCGCTCATTAATCTGGCGCAAAAACCGGCATGGGCGCTTGGCATGCTGGGGACCAAACGCCGCCAGTTCCGCAATATTGTCGGGCATGTTGAGGGGGTGGGTGACACCAGTTCACTAGCCGATTGGACCGCCAGCCAGTTCGATCCGACCCTGTCTTGGGAGGATATTGCAGAAATTCGCAAAATGTGGGGCGGCAAAATCATCATCAAAGGTATCCTCGATGCCGAGGATGCCAAGGCGGCGGTGAATATCGGGGCCGATGCGATCATTGTTTCAAACCATGGTGGCCGCCAGCTCGATGGCGCAATCTCGGCGATTGCCGCTTTGCCGCATATTGTCGATGCGGTTGGTGATAAAACCGAAGTTTGGATGGATAGCGGTATACGCACAGGCCAAGATATTTTGCGTTGCATTGCCCTTGGTGCCAAGGGAGTGATGATTGGTCGCTCTTACATCTATGGGCTGGGCGCTGGCGGTCAGGCTGGCGTCACCAAGGCGCTGGAAATTCTGCATAAAGAACTTGATCTCACCATGGCCCTATGTGGTCATCGCAACCTGCGTGATGTGGATAGCGATATATTGGTGAAATAACGCTAGTTCACCCCTAATCATTTGCGATCAATTACCCGCGATCAATTATCGGCGAATAGGCGGCCTTTTCCGGCTGTGTCGACGGTAACGCCGGCGAGGCGGATCATATCCCATGCCATTGCCGAATTACTGGAAATGACCGGAATACCCAATCTGGCTTCGGCGGCTTCGATAATTGATGCGCATTTCAATGAGGTGCAAGAGACGAAAATCGCCTCAATATCCGGCGTGTCATTTGCCAAGCTGGTTATGGCGTCCAAAATGGCATCTGGGGCTATTCTGCCAACGATTGAATCACGCCCCTCGCCAAAAGTTGCCGCGCCCATAACCGGAAAGCCATCGGCGGTGAATTTAGTGCACATCTGTTGGGATATGGCCGAAACATAGGGCGCCATATAGCCAATTTTCTGGGCACCCAGCGTGGTCAACGCCCGCTTTGCCGCGGTGATCGGCGTGGTGACATGGGCGGCCTTGGTATGCGCTTTGATTAGGTCTTGAACGCGGTCTTCGCCAATGAGCAATGATGCCGATGTGCATCCATATCCGATCACGTCGAAATCATGGCCTGGCGGGAATAGCGCCAATGTGCCGGCAAAGCGTCCTTCCATGCGGGTGAGGGTGTCGGCCGAAACCTCGTCATCCATCGCTATCCGGCTATGCAATAGGGATAGTGATAATGGCGGGGCACCGGAAATGAAAAACCGCAATTCATCCTCGATCGTCAAATCGGTTTCAAGAGTGACAAGCCCCATTTGGCTGGCACGGTCTTTTGCCGCAATTTGGTGAAATGGCAGATGGGTGACAATATTTTGGTCGTCCATGTTTTGCTCTCCTTGCAGGCGTTTTATCAGGTGATTACCGGCAAATCACGCTGGCATCGTGTTGATAGCATCTCATAGCCATTATCGGTGATCAGGATATTTTCCTCTGCCACCATCAAAAACCCTTCGCCATAAATCAATGACGGTTCGAGGGTCAGCATCATGCCTGCCTCAATCTCGGTAGTGTCCCAATTCGTGTGTGACGGTGGTTCGGTTAACTGGATGCCCATGCCGTGACCATAGCGCCCGACATCGTCACCACCGCCCCCATCTCCGCCCTTATCGCCGTTGGGCCGCAGGATCGCATCCATGGCCTGATAGAGATTGCAGGCCCTAATGCCGGGCTTGCAAATGGCCAAGGCGGCCTCGGTTGCATCATATAGCTGGTGATGGGCCTGATGCGCGTCATCACTGGCAGATCCGATGGCAAAATTCCGGTCAAAATCGGAAAAATAGCCATCCCATAACGATCCAGTGTCGAGCATGAATATATCGCCATGCGCCAGAGGTCGTTCCGAAGGTGGTGCTATAATGTCGAAATATCCACCCGGTCCGGCTGAGCCAACAAGATAGCTAACGTCATCAATGCCAGCCTCAAGGGCGCGTATTTTGAATTGACGGAATAGCTCTGATAGAGGCATGCCGGCTTGGGCCCAATTAGGCAGTTCCGCGAAGACGCTGGACACTAGCTGGCAGACATAGCGGGTTTTGGCAATCTCGGCGGGGGATTTGCGCATCCTGATGAGTTGGATATCCGTGGTCACATCGACCAATTCTATCTGCGCCAGACTATCCACCAGATCGAGCACATCACCCAAAGGTGCGCGAAATGCCGTCTCTCGGCCCATTAATAACCCAAGGCGGCGGTGATCAATAAGCAGATCATCAAGGACCGACTTTAATAGGCTTATGCCATCGTCGGTTACCGCGGGTGATGCCCAGCTATGGATCGCGCCAACATGGCAATCCCGCATTAACGGCACGCCGATGGTTGGGATGATCGCAATGGGATCGCCCTCACGCGGGATCACCACAAACCAAGGCCGTGTCGGGCTCTGCCAGAATTGGGTCATAAAGCCGGTGAAATAGCGGATATCGGATTCCGAGGCGAATAGCATCGCATCAAGATTTTGTGCCGCCATAACAGCCTGCGCCGCGTCACAGCGGGCGGTGAATTCCCCTTTGGTAAAGCCCCGTTGAGGGCGGTTGATTTCACCTGCTATCATCTGAACTATCCTAGATAGTGATATTATTCGGCGGCAATTAATTGCTCATACAGAGCCCTGTCGGTGGCGCCTTCGGTACCAATTAACAACACCACTGCGTTTTCATCGAAACCCATTTCGCGCCATTTGTCTGGCTGTGCATGCGCCTGTAATAGCGCGGCAATGCCAGAGGTTGAACATTCACCCGCCTCAATCGATTGGTCGCGCTGATGGAGCCAGCGCATCAAAGGCGCGACGGCATCATCGCTAATGGCGACACAATGGGTGAGGGTGGTGCGCAGGATATCCCATGCAAGGGCGGATATCTCGCCGCATGACAATCCCGCCATCAACGTTTCCTCGGCAATATCGACAAGGGTTGGCTCGCCAGCCGCGATAGAATCAAGAAAACAGGATGACATGGTAGATTCGACCGAAATCAGATTGCACAGATCAGCCCCCATGCGTTGCCATAGAGGTGCGGCAACGGCGGAGGCAAGACCGCCAACACCTACAGGCAAAAACGCATGTGTCGGCATGGTGTCGCCCATCTGGTCGAGCGCCTCGTTGGTCATTACCGTATAACCAGCCATGATCGTGCGGGGGATGTCCAAATACCCTTCCCACGATGTATCGGAAACGATGTCCCAGCCATTCGCCTCGGCATCGGCCTTACAGGCGGCAAGTGACGCCTCGTAATTGCCAGCAATCCGTGTCACCTCGGCGCCATAGGCCCGCATCGCCTCGGCGCGTTCTTCACTGACATGCTCGTGGATATAGATTTTTGCATTGTAACCAGCGCGCTGTGCACCCCATGAAACAGAACGGCCATGATTGCCATCGGTGGCCGTGGCAACGGTTACGTCTGCGGCCGAAAAGCCATCAGCAATTTTTTTAGCGACCAATTGTGAGGCCGCATAGGCCCCGCCCAATGCCTTGAATGATCCAAGGCCAAAACGTGTGGATTCGTCTTTGTAATAAACCGCTTTAACGCCGCAAAACGCCGCCAAATCAGAGAGCGACACTAGCGGTGTCGGGGCATAGGCATCCCATCCGGTAATCTCGTCCATCGCCGCTTGCATATTGCGGCTATTGAGCGAGCCCTCATCATCGGGAAATGGCGCAGGATTATGCGCTGGATTTGCAATGATGCGCGCATCACGCGCGGCCGCAACCGCGCTTGCTATATCGGCATTCTGGGTCATGTCAGCCATTAGAATTTTCCTTTTTTGGCGGCGCCTGCATAAAATATTTCCGATAGCTTGTCATTGGTCATCTGGCGAAAGGCAAGCATATCTGGGGTCATTGGTGTAGTTGGCCTCTCGGCTAGTCCATGATGTCCAAAATCATCACGGCCCCGTGCTATCTGTACCCAAATGTCGCCGAGAACTTCTTCAACATTAGGCGCTATAAAACTCTGGATGGCAAAGCCAATCCGGCGATGCTGGCTAAGATTGGGGCCGGAGCCATGCACAATGCGGGGATGGTGCAAGGATAGCTGTCCCGCCTTCATGATAACGGGAACCGCAGCGTCTTCGTCGACATCGGGCACCGTTTGACCGCGGGTAAGCAGGTTTTCCTCGTCATATGTATCAACGTGATCAACCAGCGGCGCCTTATGTGTCCCCGGTATCATCTGCATACAGCCATTGTCCAAATTGACGTCGCTTAGCGCCACCCATCCGGTAACCCAATCATGCGGTTCCAAGCCAATGTAGCGCGCGTCCTGATGCCAGCTGATAAAGCCGCTGGTTTCCGGGTCCTTGATGAATAAAGTTGTTCCGGCGACTAGAATATTCGGCCCAATAATGTCCTCAACCGCGTCAAGAATACGGCTGTCATGGGTTATCTGGTCTAGAACTGGCAAAACATAATGCGCGTTATTACGATCGGCACCCGCAAGTTTATCCGGCCATTGGGCCTCGTCTTGGGTCAATTGATCACGAAACGCGCGCGCCTCCGCGGGGTCAAAAATATCAATGGGGGCAACAAATCCGTGCTCTTCATAATCGGCAATTTGCGCTTCACTTAAATATTTTGGCATGGCTTTGTCTCTCGTTAGTAACGAAAAACCCTGACGTAATTTAGACGTCATGGCAAAAGAAATTTACTGAAATCACCCCCTAGATCACGCAATTGAATTGCATTAGCGTTGAGCGGCTATAACAGCAGTGCAAAAGGGTGAGCGCGATGAGTGGACATGGATATGAAACTGGCCGGTTGAATTTGCCGTTTGTTGGGCTTTGCACCTTTGGCAAATTTCCCTACCAGCCAGACTGGAACGCGATTGACGCTGATTTTGCGGTGCTTGGTGCGCCGTTTGATTTTGGCACACAATATCGTCCGGGCGCGCGTTTTGGTCCACGCGGTATTCGCGAGGCGTCAACATTGTTTTCCTTTGGCCATGCGGGCGCCTATGACCATGAGGATGATGTGACATATCTAGAGGCAGACGCCGTGCGCATCGTTGATATTGGTGACGCCGACATCATCCATACCGATACGATCAACAGCCATGCAAATATTGAAACCGGTGTGCGGGCTATTTTGGCGGCTGGTGCTGTGCCGATTGTTCTTGGCGGCGATCACTCGGTCAATATTCCCTGTATCAATGCGTTTGATGATCAGGAACCATTCCATCTTGTGCAAATCGACGCCCATCTTGATTTTGTCGATGAACGGCATGGGGTGCGATATGGTCATGGAAATCCAATGCGGCGGGCGGCTGAAAAGTCTTATGTAAAAGGCCTGTCACAAATTGGTATTCGCAATGTGTCCTCAACCGCGCGTGATGGCTATGAGGATGCGCGGGCGATGGGGTCGGATATTCAATCGGTTCGGCAATTCCGCAAATTGGGCCCAGACGGCATGTTGGACCGCATTCCGGCGAATGAGCGTTACTATGTGACGATTGATATTGACGGGTTTGATCCCTCAATTGCCCCGGGCACAGGCACACCGTCACATGGTGGGTTTTTATATTATGAAATTCTGGAATTTCTAGATGGCCTTGCAAAGCGTGGCACCATAGTCGGCGTCGACCTCGTTGAGGTCGCGCCAGATTATGACCATAGCGGATCAACTACCACGCTTGCCGCCCAAGTGCTGCTTAATTTGATCGGCCGCATTGCGCATCACCGCTAGGGATTACTTGCGTCCGACGATCATCTCGTCAGTGCCAAACGGGAATTTGGTGATGTTCTCGGCGCCGTCCTCGGTGATGATGAGGATATCATGCTCGCGGTAACCACCTGCGCCCGCTTCACCTTCTGGGATCATGATCATCGGCTCCATCGACACGACCATCCCCGGCTCTAGAACCGTAGTGACATCTTCGCGTAATTCGACGGCGGCCTCACGTCCATAGTAATGGCATAGAACGCCAAACGAATGGCCATAACCGAATGACCGGTATTTCAACAAATCCCACTCGCGGTACATCTCGTTGAGCTCGGTTGCGATCTCGTTACATTTGGCGCCGGGCTTTAGCAATTCCATGCCTTTGACGTGAACCGCACAATTCTTTTGCCACAGGTCATTATGGGCATTGGATACGGAGCCGCAGAACAAGGTGCGTTCAAGCGCGGTGTAATAACCAAAAATCATCGGAAAGGTGTTGAGCGATAGAATATCGCCTTCTTCAACAAGCTTGTTTGTCACCGGATTATGGGCACCATCAGTGTTGATGCCAGATTGGAACCATGTCCATGTATCCATCAATTCGACAAATGGGAACGAGCCCGCAATTTCGCGGATCATCGCATTGGTTGAGGCGATTGCCACCTCATGTTCAGGCACGCCGGCCTCGACAGCGGCCATCACCGCGCGGCCACCAACGGCGCACACATCGGCGCCCTTGCGGATGAGTACATGTTCCTCGGCGCTTTTGATTGTGCGTAGACGCATTGCTGAATTTGCACAATCGACCAGCTCCACATCGGGGAAATGCTCATGCAGTAACGCCTTGAGGTCGAGGTTCATCTCGTCAAATTCAACACCAAGGCGCTTGATGCCTTTCATGGTTTCCTTCAGCGCAGTGAAATAGCTATCGCGGCGCCAATCGGTATAGGTAATGTTGTCGCCAACAGAACGGCGCCACGGCTGGCCACCATCAATCGCCGCCGAAATGGTCGTCACGCCGTCATGGTTCAAAACCGCCGCATAACGCCGGCCAAATTTGCAATACAGAAAGCCGGAGAAATAACAGATGTTATGATATGAGGTGAACAGGCAGGCATCAATATCTTCGGCCGCCATGATTGCTTGCATTGCGGTACTGCGCCGGGCCATTTCACCATCGGAAAACGGGGTGTAGCTTTTCTCACCATTGTGCCACCGGACGGTGTGAATAAGATCAGTTCCAGACATCTAAATACTCCAGATAAATTGTGCAAATACGGGGGACGCCACAGGGGACGCCACAGGGGACGCCACGGGGGACGCTGTTGCGCTTAATTCGGCGATAACCAGATTGATCATAATGGTCAATAGAAATAGCACCGTTCTAGTACAAATTGTCATACTATAGTCTTGCTAAATAGACTTGCCTCTGTTTCACTCTTAAATAGAAACTATTCAACAGGTAAGATAATGCTAGACAGCGGTGATCCATTCGTTCGGTTCAAAGGCGTGCAAAAGAGCTACGATGGCGAGACCCTCGTTGTTAAAGACTTGAACCTTGATATTGCCGCGGGTGAGTTTGTCACCATGCTTGGGCCATCTGGTTCTGGCAAGACAACCTGCCTGATGATGCTTGCTGGTTTTGAGACCGCGACCCATGGCGATATTGAGCTTGGTGGCCGTCCGATCAATAACATCCCCCCACACAAGCGCGGCATCGGCATGGTCTTTCAGAATTACGCGCTATTCCCGCATATGACCGTTGCGGAAAATCTGGCATTCCCGCTAAAGGTGCGTAACCTAGCGGCGTCTGAGGTCGAGGACAAAGTTCATAAAATTCTTGATATGGTGCAGATGCGTGTCTTTGCCGATCGCAAGCCCGCCCAGCTTTCAGGTGGCCAGCAACAGCGTATTGCCTTGGCCCGTGCGCTCGTATTCGAGCCTGATCTGGTGTTGATGGATGAGCCGCTGGGCGCGCTCGACAAACAACTGCGTGAGCATATGCAGTATGAAATCAAGCATATCCACGAGAGCCTTGGGGTGACGGTGGTTTATGTGACACATGACCAATCCGAAGCGTTGACCATGTCGAACCGTATTGCGGTTTTTGATGATGGTGTGATCCAACAGCTTGCTGATCCCGTTACCCTGTACGAAAAGCCTGAGAACGCTTTTGTGGCTCAATTTATTGGCGAGAATAATCGTCTCGGTGGCACCATCAAGGAAATCAAAAAAGACGTGGCGACTGTGGCGCTAGAGAGTGGCGATGTCGTCAAGGCGCTGGCGATTAACACCGAGGGCAAGGGGACGCGCTCGATGCTGTCGATCCGGCCGGAGCGCTGTGTTGTGTCATTGAAAAAGACGGCTGGTCTCAGCTCGCTAAAGGGCCAGATTCTGGAATTGATTTACCTTGGCGATCACATCCGGTGCCGGATGAAAGTCGCTGGCGACGACCAGTTCATTGTAAAAGTGCCAAATACCGCCGACCAGCTTGGTCTGAAAATTGGCGCAGAAACATATGTTGGCTGGCGCACTGATGATTGCCGCGCACTCGATTTCAGAAATGACTGATTGAATGCATCTATAGGAATTTGACCGGTTGGGTCGAATAGAGCGCTGTCTTATAGCGCTAATTACGAGACGCCATTTGGCGTAGAACAATAATAGGGAGATGGACATTATGTCTGGATTGACCAAAAAGATAGTTGCGCTTGCTGGTGTTTCAGCGTTCGTAGCTGGAAACGCCGTGGCGGCCGACCTTACTGTCGTGTCGTGGGGTGGAGCATATACTAAGTCACAGGTTGAAGCCTATCACAAGCCGTGGATGGCAAAGACTGGTAATTCAATTATTTCAGAAGATTACGGCGGGGGTATCGCCGAGATTAAAGCTCAGGTTGAGTCTGGAAATGTGTCATGGGATGTTGTTGACGTAGAATTGTCAGACGCTATCCGTGCATGTGACGAAGGTTTGTTGGAAACAATTGACCATAGCTCATTGCCTGCCGCACCAGATGGTACGCCAGCTGTTGACGATTTCTTGCCGGGTACATTGCATGATTGTGCTGTTGCCAACATCGTTTGGTCATCAGTTTACGTGTATGACTCAAGCAAGGTTCGTAACTGGAATGCGCCAAAGACTATGGGCGATTTCTTCGATACAAAAGCCTATCCTGGCAAGCGCGGTATGCGTAAGTCACCAAAGGTAACAATGGAATTCGCATTGATCGCTGACGGTGTTCCTGTGTCAGAAGTTTATGACGTACTAGGTACTGATGAAGGTGTGGAGCGTGCATTTGCCAAGCTCGACACAATCAAAGACGACGTTATCTGGTGGGAAGCTGGCGCCCAGCCACCACAGCTATTGGCTGATGGCGAGGTGATCTTCACAACTGCATGGAACGGCCGCGTATTTAACGCTGTTGCAGCCGAAGACCAGAGCTTTGAAATGGTTTGGGACGGTCAGATTTATGACCTTGACCTCTGGGTAATTCCAAAAGGCTCGAAGAATGTTGAAGCGGCACTAGACTTTGTTCGTTTCTCAACAGCAACAGAGCAGCTTGCTAATCAGGCTTCATGGATTTCATACGGCCCAGCCCGCGCGTCTTCTGTGCCTCTGATCGGTACATACCATGACAACCCATCAATCAAGATGGCTGATCATATGCCAACTGCACCTGGCAACTTTGCCAATGCATTGCAGAATGACTTTGAATTCTGGGCAGATAATCAGGACGATCTGAACGAGCGTTTCAACGCTTGGTTGGCTCAATAAAATCTAGCGGTCACCCTTTGGGGTGGCCGCTATTTCTTTGCTTAATTTACCTGTCACCTGATTTTTCAAAACCTCTGCACTCTGGCAGTGACTGACTTAGACAGCATCTCACCAAGGCGATGAAGCACCCTATGGATCAATCGACAAATCAACCAATTACCGCTGCAGACGGCACGCCGCTCAAGAAAAAGCTGGCGCAGGCTATGTTCCGTAGCAAACTTCGGGCGACCGGCATGGTTTTGCCATTGCTTGGCTTTGTGCTGGCGAGCTTTGTTTTCCCGATTATCGCGCTGATGTGGCAAGGTGTTTATAACGATACCTTTTCTAAACTCATGCCGAACCTAACCGAAGAATTGCGGGTTTGGGACGGTGTGAGCGAGCCGACCGAAGAAATGTATGCGTTGCTTGTTGCCGATCTGGTGCAAAACCGTAAAGATAAAACCATTGGTAAGGTTGCCTCGCGGGTGAACCAGGAATTGGCCGGAACACGTTCGCTATTCACCTCTACGGCGCGCAAAGCCGCCAAGCTAAAGCCGCCCTATAAAGAGGCGGTGATCAAGACCAAAAAGAAATGGGGTAATCTCGAAACGTGGCAAGCGATGAAGCTTACTAACCAAAGCCTCACCCCCGGCTATTACGCAACTTCGCTTGATGCGCGTTATACGGTTGATGAGGGTTTTGTCAAAAAAGATGACAAGCGCTCGATCTACACCAAGTTATTTGTCCGGACCCTGATGATTTCGGGCTCGGTTATGTTCTTGTGTCTGTTGCTCGGTTATCCGGCGGCCTATCTTTTGGCGACGTTGCCACTCAAATATTCCAATCTATTAATGATCATGGTGCTATTGCCGTTCTGGACCTCATTGCTGGTGCGCACCACGGCTTGGATTGCCATTCTGCAATCGCAAGGCGTGATCAATGACATTCTGGTGTGGATAGGTGTCACCGCTGATGATAGCCGGTTCTCGCTGATTTATAATATGACCGGAACGATTGTGGCGATGACGCATATTCTGTTGCCGTTCATGATCCTGCCGCTTTATTCGGTGATGAAGACGATCCCGCCATCTTATATGCGGGCGGCCCGTTCACTGGGTGCTACTCCGACTAAGGCCTTTATCAAGGTTTATATCCCGCAAACAATCCCCGGCGTTGGCGCGGGAGGCTTGCTGGTGTTCATTCTGGCTATTGGATATTACATCACCCCGGCGTTGGTCGGTGGACAGGATGGCCAGCTCATTTCCAACATGATTGCCTATCACATGCAAAAATCGCTCAACTGGTCTTTGGCGGCGGCTCTGGGCGGTATTCTGCTCGCGGGTGTGTTGCTATTGTACTGGGCGTATGACCGCATCATCGGCATTGATAATATGAAGCTTGGATAGATCATGGCACAGCTACCCCCATATACCACTGTTGGTGAGCGCATCTGGCATTACACATTTCGCTTTATTTGCGGACTGATCTTTCTGTTTTTGATCCTGCCAATCCTTGTTGTGTTGCCGCTGTCTTTCAATGTGGAACCGTATTTCAGCTTTACCCCCGGGATGCTGACATTCGATCCAGAGGCGTTTTCGTTGCGCTGGTATAAAGATATCTTCCGCAATGGTATGGCGGCACCTGACGCGCCGTTTGACTGGGCGTGGATGGCTGATAGCTGGAAAAACTCACAATGGATGCGGGCTATTCGCAATAGCTTCTTTATCGGTATTTGCGCAACCTTGCTATCGACCACGCTTGGCACGGTTGCCGCTATCGGCCTTAGCCGGTCTGAAATGCCGTATCGCCGCCTGATCATGTCGATCTTGATTTCGCCAATGATCGTGCCTTTGGTGATTACCGCGGCTGGTATGTTCTTCTTCTATTCAAAAATCCATCTTAGCCAGACCTATCTTGGGGTGATCATGGCGCATGCTGTGCTTGGGACACCTTTTGTGATTATCACGGTTACGGCGACATTGGTTGGCTTTGATAAATCTCTGGTGCGGGCGGCCAATTCGCTGGGTGCGGGGCCGATTGAGACATTTTTCAAGATCCAGATGCCATTGATTACCCCGGGTGTGATTGCCGGTGGATTGTTTGCCTTTATCACGTCATTTGACGAGGTCGTTGCGGTGTTGTTCTTGGCTAGTCCAGAGCAACGCACAATCCCGCGCCAGATGTGGTCAGGCATTCGTGAGCAGATCAGCCCGACAATCCTTGCTGTGGCGACTCTGCTTGTCCTGATGTCGATTATACTATTGACTGTGATTGAACTATTACGGCGCCGTTCAGAGCGGTTGCGCGGTATCACAAATAGTTAGTCGGCGCTGACCCTTTCCTTGGAAACGGCCTAGAGCGGTGGCTATCCGGCTAAGGGGCGCAATGTCACTATTATTCAACAGGTTTTGGAACACGGCGCCGTTGTTATTGGTGCTGGCGCCATTGATGTGGGGCGGCCATACGGTTGCGGCACGTCTATCCGTTGGCGAGATTTCACCAATGATGATGATGGCCCTGCGCTGGCTGTCCTGTTTGCTCATTTTGCTGGTGTTATACCGCCGCCAATTGGGGGCTCAGATGCCAATTGTCCGCCAACGGCTTGTCTGGATATGGGCAATGGGTGGCTTTGGCTTGGCTGGCTTTACCGTATTCTTTATCCTAGCGGCGCAATATACCACCGCGGTTAATCTGGGCATTACCCAAAGCGCGATACCGGCGTTGGTGATGTTGATCGGTCTGGTGCTTTTCCGGATGCGTGTTGGTCTCATTCAGGTGATCGGTATGCTGGTATCCCTCCTTGGTGTGGTGGTGCTGGTCAGCCAAGGGTCGCTGGAGACATTACAGATGTTGCAATTCAATATTGGTGATCTACTGATGCTGGTCGCCTGTCTATGCTATGCTGGCTATACGGTTGGTCTTAGCCAGCGCATTGCTATGTCGCCGGTGTTAATGCTGACGTTTTTTTCGTTTTTTGCCTCGGTGACTTTGCTGGGCGGGGTCGCGATTGAATATTGGCGCGGGGCGTTAATTGTGCCAGGGTTATATGGCTGGGTGATTGTCCTGTATTGCGCGGTGTTTCCATCCCTTTTGGCACAATTGTTTTTTATCCGCGGCGTTGAATTAGCGGGGTCAAATCGGGCTGGACTTTACGTCAATCTAGTGCCAGTTTTTGCGGCATTGATGGCGGTTTTATTTCTGTCTGAAGCTATGTATTTTTATCATCTAGTATCATTAGGAATGGTGCTGGGAGGCATTTATGTGGCGGAGCGTTACAAGACTAAGGCCGAACGCACGAGTTAAAGTGCCAAATAAACTGTAACGATAACCTATAATGATAACCTGTAACGAAATTTGAATTAACGAGGCGGGGCCATTGCGGCCTCTATGAAAAGAGAGACGACAATGATTGATAAGCGCAAATTCTATATCAACGGCGCATGGGTCGATCCGATTGACGGCACCGATATGCCTGTATTGAACCCAGCTACCGAAGATGCCTATGCAACGATTTCGTTGGGCGGCGCCAAAGATACCGAAGCCGCAATCGCGGCCGCCAGAGCTGCGTTTCCGAGCTGGTCATTGACCTCACCACAGGAACGCGGTGATTGTTTGCGCCGGATATTGGCCGCCTATGAGGCGCGTAACGCCGAGATGGCAGAGGCCATTTCCACCGAGATGGGCGCGCCGATTGATATGGCGACCAGCGATCAGGCTGGGGCCGGTCGCGGTCACCTAAAGGCCTTTATCCGGGCGATGGATGGTTTTGAATGGCAACGCCAGATGCGCCCGGGTGTAGACGGTCAGGACGTGGTGTATGAGGCCGCCGGTGTTGCCGCGCTCATCACGCCGTGGAATTGGCCAATGAACCAAGTGGTGTTAAAGGTTGGCGCGGCATTGGCGGCTGGCTGTACAATGGTGCTAAAGCCATCAGAAATCGCGCCGATGTCATCGATATTATTTGCCGAAATCGTCCATGAGGCGGGCTTGCCAAAAGGCGTGTTCAACATGGTCAATGGCGATGGTTTGGGCGTTGGTAGCATCCTGTCCTCGCATCCTGAAATCGATGTGGTGTCCTTCACCGGTTCCACGCGGGCAGGTATCCTCATTAGCAAGGCCGCCGCTGATAGCGTAAAGACCGTGTCTCTGGAATTGGGTGGTAAATCCCCGAATTTGGTGTTTGCCGATAGTGATCTTGAGGCCGCGGTTAACCGGGGGGCGGCATTCTGTTTCAACAATACTGGCCAATCATGTAATGCGGCAACGCGGATGCTGGTAGAGCGCAGTGTCTATGACCAAGCCGTAGAAGTTGCCAAAGCCACAGCCCTTAGCACGCATGTCGATATGCCGAACAAGTCTGGCAATCATATCGGCCCATTGGTGTCGGAAATGCAGTTTGACAAAGTGCAGGCGATGATCCAGGCCGGTATTGATGAAGGTGCACGCCTTGTTGCTGGTGGTGTTGGTCGGCCGGAAGGCTTGAACCGTGGGTGGTTTGTGCGCCCGACCGTATTTGCTGATGCGACTGCTGATATGACGATTATGCGCGAAGAGATTTTTGGCCCTGTTTTGGCGATGATGCCGTTCGATAGCGAGGAAGAGGCAATCGAGCTTGCGAATGACACGCCATATGGTTTGTCGGCCTATATCCAAACCGGTAGCAATGAGCGGGCACGTCGTGTCGCCAAACAATTGCGGGCAGGTATGGTTCAGGTGAATGGCGCGGGCCGAGCGTCGGGAATGCCGTTTGGTGGCTATAAACAATCTGGTGTTGGCCGTGAGGGTGGTTTCTGGGGCATCGAGGAATTTCTCGAAGTTAAAACGATCAGCGGCATTGTTGGTGATTAGGGCTGAGTTTATCTAGAATGTGGTCTTGGAATAGGCATGGATAATCGATCTGATGAAAAGGCTAACCGGCTTCTAGAAGGCGCGTACGCCCTTAAAACGCCAGTCGATAACATCATCTATTACCGTGATTTTGCTAGTCACTATGACACCTCTTTCGCCGATGCATTGGGCTATATCTATCCAAGTGTGATCGCCAAAGCGTTCGTCACGGCCCTTGCCAGTGATGGCTTTCCCGGTGGCAGGGTTCTGGATGTTGGTTGCGGCACCGGTTTGGTGGCGGCCGAAATGCGGGATGCTGGCTTTGGCGGGGCTATAGACGGCGTTGATTTGTCGGCTGAGATGTTGCGCCAAGCCGAGACAAAGGGCCTGTATCAAAACCTTCATGAGGCGGATCTAACCGGTGATCTGGCGCATTTGCCGCATAATTATAGCGCCTTGGTTAGCGCCGGAACATTCACCCACGGACATCTTGGGCCGGACCCGCTGGTATCGTTAATTGCGCTCTGCCAATCGGGTGCGCGTGCGGTCATCGGTATTAACGCCG
>Ga0209654_1001463_pt1 | contig 18757 bp, 16 predicted proteins | sample SaaInl1SG_22_DNA_FD_184646 | JGI IMG/M metagenome (GOLD analysis project Ga0209654, IMG submission 184646) | Marine microbial communities from expanding oxygen minimum zones in the Saanich Inlet - ESP_161SG_22_DNA (SPAdes) (version 2) | ecosystem: Environmental > Aquatic > Marine > Intertidal... | reverse complement strand
TTTCCGCATTTCTGCCACCCGCCCTTGCAAGCCTGTATCGGTCGCCTCGACAACCCCGCCTGCCCATTCCTTGTCCTTGTCCCAGCCAAAACCCAGTCCTGCCATCATATCATGCAGTTTTTCCAGGCGGCGCAGATTTTCATCCATATCATCTTCGGCAAATTCTACCACCAGCAAGGCAGCCGGTTCGCCGCGCACTACTTCCTCGACAATTGGCTTGAAAATAGCGATAGAGCGCGCCAGCTCCAGCATCGTATCATCAATAAGCTCTACCGCGACCGGATCCAGCTTGACCAGATGCTGAGCGGCATCCATCGCTTTGTAAAAGGTGGGGAAATGGCAAATGCCCATGATTTTTTGCGCCGGCAATGGCCAGAGCTTTAATTCAATTTCAGTGGAGCAGGCAAGCGTGCCTTCCGAGCCGACCAGAAGATGGCTAAGATTAATCCCGTCACCTGTCTTGCCTTGCGGGCGTGCGGCCATCGCATCCGGGACAAGCCCGTCAATATTATATCCCCCCACCCGGCGCAGAACCTTTGGGAATTTCTCGGCAATCAATGTGGCATTATCGCGCCCCATCGCTTCCAGATGCGGCCATATTTCTGCCAGCTTGCCAGATGGCTTATGCGTATCCAGCGCCCCGAACCAGGCCTCGCTGCCATCACTTAATATGGCTTTAATCGCATGGACATTATCGCGCATAATCCCATAACGAAGCGAGCGTCCCCCGCAAGAATTATTCCCGGCCATACCGCCAATGGTCGCCCGGCTAGAGGTAGAAACATCTACAGGAAACCACAATCCGTGCGGCTTTAACTGGCGGTTAAGCTCGTCCAGAACGATGCCCGGCTGAACCACGCATCTGCGATTTTCGACATCCAGCGAAAGCATCTTGTTAAGGTGCCTGGTTTGATCCAGCACAATGGCGTGATTAACAGTTTGCCCGCATTGCGACGTGCCGCCACCGCGCGGCAACACTGCCAGACCATTCTGCCGTGCGAAATCCAGCGTTATCCGCACATCCTCAACTGTTTCAGGTATCACCACCGCATGCGGCACCATCTGATAGATAGAGGCATCGGTTGCATATCGGCCGCGCGAAAAACGGTCATCCAGCACCCGCTTGCCAAGCTGTTTTTTCAAGCCCCCCAAATCTGGTGGTGGACAGGACGGAGCGGTGTTCATCTGGTTTTTTACATCATCAGGCATGCTGTACCTTAAGGGGGTTTGTGTGAAAATCGTCAAGTTTCCATGAAAAATGATTCCACAGAACGGAATATGTTTAAAATAATCGAAAGGAAAGCTATCTTCCCTACTTGGAATGCGGCATTTGGTATGCCAATATTTAAGGGTAAAAACGACCTCTCTTCAATAAGTTTTTCACCTGACAGATAAGTTAGTCTGCGTGCAAAGCAAGTTGCCATTTAGACAAAACAAGGATGTAACAGACATGGCCAAGAACGGATATAAGGCAGGCAAACATTTTCTTCAAATTCCTGGCCCCAGCAATGTCCCGGATAGAATTCTGCGGGCAATGGATTATCCAACCATTGACCATCGCGGCCCTGATTTTGCACAAATTGGCGCAGAATGCCTGGCGGGCATCAAAACCATTTTCAAAACCGACAGCCATGTGGTGATCTATCCTGCTTCCGGTACAGGGGCATGGGAAGCTGCCCTTGTGAATGTCTTGCAGGAAGGCGATCTGGTACTGATGGTCGAAACCGGGCATTTTGCTACGCTTTGGCACAAGATGGCCAGCCGTCTGGGTCTGGAAACAGAATTTTTGGCTACAGACTGGCGGCGCGGGGCGGATGCCCAGGCAATTGAAGATCGCCTGCGTAGCGATACCGAAAACAAAATCAAGGCTGTCTGTGTTGTCCATAATGAAACCTCTACCGGCTCGACCAGCCGCATAGATGAAGTGCGCGCCGCGATGAATGCCGCAGGGCATGACGGGCTATTGATGGTCGATACGATTTCCTCGCTTGCCTCGATAGATTACCGCCATGATGAATGGGGCGTGGATATCACGGTTTCAGGGTCGCAAAAAGGCCTGATGCTGCCGCCTGGCCTGTCTTTTAATGCGGTGTCCGAACGAGCGATTAAAACCGCAGAAAAAGGCGGTATGCGCCGCTCTTACTGGGACTGGCAGGAACAGATAGAAGCCAATAAATCAGGCTCTTTTCCCTATACCCCTGCAACCAATTTGCTCTATGGTCTGAAAGAAGCGATAGATATGCTGCATGAAGAGGGGCTGGATAATGTTTTTGCCCGCCATGACCGCCATGCCGAAGCTACCCGTAAAGCGGTACAGGCCTGGGGGCTGGAAGTGCTTTGTGCCGATCCGAAATATTATTCCAGTGTGCTGACAGCTGTGATGGTACCGGACGGCCATAATGCCGATGCACTTCGTAAAGTCATTCTGGATAATTTTGATATGTCACTGGGCAACGGGCTGTCCAAAGTTGCCGGCAAAGTGTTTAGAATAGGCCATTTGGGCGATTTCAATGACCTGATGCTGCTGGGCACGTTAAGCGGTGTGGAAATGGGATTATCGCTGGCCGGTATTCCCCATCAGTCAGGTGGTTTGGCAACCGCGATGAGCTATCTGCAGGAAACCAGCGCGTAAAGAAAGATACCAGGCGCGTAAAGAAAAATACCAGGCGCAAGCCAGCAAAAACACCAGGCGCAAGCCAGGCAAGATGAAGGATAGATATCATGTCGCAGACAGAGCAGAATCCAGACGATGAATTGATTTTCACTGCTGAAAATGGCGTGGGTATTATCACCCTGAACCGCCCGCATCGGCGCAACGCCCTGACCTTTGCTATGTATGATCGCATCAAGCAAATTTGCCGCCGGGCAGGCAAACAGGATGACCCGGACAATCTGCGCGTGCTGGTCTTTATGGGCGGCGGGGATGCCGCCTTTGCGGCCGGGACAGATATCTCGCAATTTAAAACATTTACCCAGCCGGAAAAAGATGCCCTCAATTATGAAAATATGATTGAAGAGGTGCTGCATGAAATAGAAAATTGTGACGTGCCTACCATCGCTGCCCTTAACGGATTTGTCACCGGCGGCGGCGCGGCGATTGCAGGCTCTTGTGCTATCCGCATTGGCAGCCGTTCTATTCGGGTGGGCGTGCCGATTGCCAAGACGCTGGGGAATTGCCTTGCCATTGCCAATCTGCGCCGTTTTGTCCAGCTGATCGGGGTTGCCAGAACCGCGCATATTCTGCTGACCTCCAGCCTGATTGATGCCGAAGCAGCCTTGCAAGCCGGCTTTATTACCGAGCTGCATGACGATAAAGAAGCGGTAGAGGCACGGGCATTAGAAATGGCAGAAGATATGTGCAAAGCAGCCCCCCTTACCCTGAGAGCCACGCTGATAGGTCTGCGGCGCCTGCAAAATGCCGCGCCCTTGCCAGAGGATCATGATTTGATCCAGATGTGCTTTGGCAGCGCTGACTTCAAGGAAGGCATTTCCGCCTTTTTTGAAAAACGCCCGGCAAATTGGCAAGGAAGGTAACCCTAAATCATTTCGTCTTTGAGAATGGTTTAAACAGGGCATTTATTTACCTTGCATCTATGCTTGCACTACAAACGTTATTTGGTATACCATTTTTAAATAAGGCGTTTTTAACGACCGGATTTGGTCTGCATCAGGGCGCTTTATTTTGGGGAGCAAAGCTGTCCATAGCGATAGCATGATAAAGAAGTAGATTTAAGAAAGTTCAAAGGATGACACAGGCACAATATCAGGGTATCTGGCCGGTAGCCCCCACCCCGTTTCATGAAAATGGCGAGGTAGATTATGACGGCATGAAAGCGGTCATTGATTGCATGATAGATCAGGGGGTGGATGGGATCTGTGTTCTGGCCAATTTTTCAGAACAATTTTTAATTTCAGATGATGAGCGCGAAAAGCTGACAAAACTCAGCCTGGAACATACCGCTGGCAGAGTCCCCGTTATTGTTACCATCAGCCATTTTGCGACAAAAATTGCCGTAGAGCGCGCCACATTGGCAAAATCGCTGGGCGCAGAAGCGGTGATGATGATGGCGCCCTATCATGGTGCCCTCTTGAAAGGCACCCCCCAGCAGAGCTTTGAGCAGATAAAGGCGGTGGGCGAGGTAGGCATTTCTATCATGATTCAGGATGCCCCGCTATCGGGTGTGGATTTACCTGTCCCCTTGCTGGTGCGTATGGCCAATGAAATCGAAATGGTCAGGATGTTCAAAATTGAATGTGCCGGGGCGGCGGCAAAATTGCGCGCACTCTGTGCCGAGGGCGGGCAGGCGATTGAAGCCCCCTTTGATGGCGAGGAAGCCATTACCTTGCTGGCAGATCTGGATGCCGGGGCAAGAGGGTCTATGACCTCTGCCCTGATACCCGATTTAATTCGCCCGATTATTATTGACCATCTGGAAGGGCGGCGCGAACAGGCCATTGCTGGCTATAGCCGCCTGTTGCCAGTGATCAATCATGAAAATCGGCAATGCGGTTTTCGCGCAACAAAGGCAGCCATGGTCGAGGGCGGTGTAATCAAGTCCGATTTTTGTCGCCACCCGATAGAGCCCTTGCATCCACAAACAAAAGCAGGCTTGCTGGAGCTGATGCGCCCGCATGACCCGTTGGTGCTAAAATGGGGGCGCTAGAGCGATGCGCAAAAATCCGTCATTAAGTGAAATTATTGCGGAAAGCGATGTACAGGTTGCGCCCAGAAAATCCCTGCGGGAAGATACGGCCGATGCCCTGCGCGAGCTGATTTTGCTGGAAAAACTGCCGCCTGGCACCTCTATTCCGGAACGCGATCTGGCCGAAGCGATGGGCATCAGCCGCACCCCCATGCGCGAGGCGATGCGGATGCTGGAAAGCGAGGGGTTGATAGAATATAGCCGAACCCGCAGACCCTTTATCGCCAATCCTTCTCTGGAAACCATCCGCCAGAATTTACAAGTGCTGGGCACATTGGAAGCGCTGGCAGGCGAGCTGGCCTGTACACAAGCATCTGATGCCACATTAAAAAAGATCGCCGATTTAAATCATTTTATGCAGGAAAAATCCGATACAGCAGATGCGCTGACCTTTTTCGAGGTGGATATGCAATTTCACCGCGCCATTGTTGCGGCAAGTAATAATACACCATTGGTTGAGACCCACCGCCATTATAATGCCCGCCTGTTTCGGGCGCGATTTGTATCCTCACGTATGCATGTTCAGCGCGAAAACACCCTGAATCAGCATCAAAGAATTACCGATGCCTTGTTAAGCCGTAATGCGGGTCAGGCGGCCATGGAATTGCGCGCACATCTGGAAACAGCGATAATTAATATCGCCAGCACGATAGAAGAAGAAGACGCCAAATAGGGCAAAATATATCTCGAACAGAATAAAAAAGACAGGATAGATCAGATGACCAAACCACGTATCGGTATTATTCCAGGTGACCCGGGCGGCATTGGCCCTGAATTAATAGCAAAATTACTGAGCCAGCCGGACATTCGCGAACAGGCGGATATTTTACTTATTGGCGATGGTCATCTATTTCAGCTAGGCCAGCTTCAGGCTGGAGCAGCGTTCGAAATGCAGAATTGCGATCCGCATAAAGATAGCTGGACAGAAATTTCCGGCTTTGCCCATTTTGACCGGCACACCATCGAGGCCGACAAGATTACCCATGCCCAAGTTAGCCTGGCCAATGGCCGGTCTGCGCTGGAAAATCTGAATACCGCCCTGCGCCTGGCACAAGAAGGCATTATCGATGCCATCACCTTTGGCCCATTTAATAAGGCGGCATTGATACAAGCCGGCCTCGGCCATGAAGATGAGCTGCATTATATGGCAGAGTTTTTGGGCGTAGAGGGGTATATCTCCGAGCTGAATACCCTGGATGGCATCTGGACAAGCCGCGTATCCAGCCATATCGCGCTAAAAGACGTACCGGGATATGTAAATGAAGATCGCATCACCAAAGCGGTGCATTTGATCGACGGGGTTTTAAAACGCTCCGGGCTGGCACGTCCGCGTCTGTCTGTGGCGGCATTGAACCCCCATGCCGGGGATAATGGCAATTTTGGCACAGAAGAGATTGATGTTATTCAGCCTGCGGTGCATAAATTGCAATCCCGTCAGGTCAATGTGGACGGGCCCTGGCCATCCGATACCGTCTTTTTGAAAGCCAAGGCAGGCGAGGTAGATGGCATCATCACCATGTATCATGATCAGGGGCAAATTGCGCTAAAACTGATGGGCTTTGATCGCGGTGTTACGGTTCAGGGCGGCATCCCCTTTCCGGTAACCACCCCTGCCCATGGCACGGCCTTTGATATTGCCGGCACAGGCAAGGCAGATGTAAAGGCCATGCAGGCTGCTTTTTCCATTGCCTGTAATATGGTCAGCAACTGGTCTGCACACTAGCCAATCAGACAAGAAACAAGGGGGGCAAGGGCGATGAAAATTACCGCGCTTAGAGCCTATGCGCTGGAGGTGGCCACCAGGCTGGATATCACCCCTGCTGTGAAAACGCTGTCCCACCAGATTTGCGTGGTGGAAATAGACACCGATGAAGGCATTACCGGGCATGGGCTGACCACTATCGGTCTTGCCCGGCCGATAAAGGAAATGGTTTTGAGCGATGCGGCGCCCCTGCTGGTCGGCCAGAACCCCCTTGCCCATGAAAAGCTTTTTGACCGCTTATATTGGGGGCTAACCCCGAAGGGGCAAACAGGCACCGGGATGCACGCGCTTTCGGCGATAGATATTGCGCTGTGGGATATAAAGGGCAAAGCCCTGAATATGCCGATTTACCAGCTATTAGGCGGTGCAAGGGACAAATGCCAGCTTTACGCCACCTTTGGCTTTGGGGCTTATGACAAAGGTGAGCTGGCAGAAGCGGCTATCGCCTGGCGTGAGGCAGGCTTTCATCGGCTGAAAATGACGGTGGCCAATGGCGGGCTGAAACGACGGGATGAGCCGCGCCCACTAAAAGAATTAATCGAAGAGGATGTCCGAAGGGTTGCAGCTGTGCGCGAGGCTATTGGCGCAGACGCCGAGCTGTTTATCGATGCAAATTGCAGCCTTGATCTCTATCACGCACAGGAATTATGCGAAAAGCTGGAACCGTTTGGCATTGAATTTTTCGAAGAGCCGATTACCCAGAATGATGTGCGTGCGATGGCAGATTTGCGCACCCGCACCTCTATTCGTCTGGCCTGCGGGCAAAATGAAGCCCAGCCCTATCGTTTTCGTGATCTTCTCATCGCCGGCGCAGTAGATATCCTGCAACCCAATGTGGCGATATCGGGCGGCTTTACCCAATGCCAGAAAATAGCCGCCCTGGCCAATAGTTTTCATATCTCTATCGATAATGGCGGGGCATGGCCTTATGCAAATATGCATCTGCAAGCTGGCCTCGGCAATGGCGGGCTGGTGGAATATCATGCCAGCTCTGTTGGTGTATGCCAGCAAATCTATATCGGCCTGCCCGAAATTAAAGACGGCTTCATGCCCCTGCCAGACAAGCCGGGACTTGGCTATGATCTGGATGTTGCCGCCCTGGCCAGATTTGAGCTCTAACCTCTAACGCCGGGTCATTTCAGCAAAAACCGCAAAAAAAAAGCTGACCATATATGACCAGCTTTTTATTTTAGTCTTTATCCCTGCCCTCTCAGGCTTTTCTGTCCTTTACAATCCAGGCAAAAATTGCCGGCCCGCACAGACCCAAAAAGGCCAAAATCAGGAAGAACACCGCCAGAGGCTGAGTGAAAATCTGCCACCATTCCCCATGAAAAATCTTGAGGGAATTCTGAAGATTAACCTCTACCATCTTGCCCAGAATAAGGCCAACAGCGATAGGCGCGACAGCAAAGCCGAAACGGCGCGCAAAAAATCCGATAACCCCGAATATCAGCACAATCCAGATATCCAGCAAAGAGGAGTTTAGCGCATAGGCCCCGATAACAGAAAGGGCAAACACAATCGGCCATAACAGGCTGATAGGAATAAGCGAGATACGGGCAAACAGCCTGGCAGCATAAAGCCCCATCAGCAGGAACATGATATTTGCCGCCAGCATTGAGCCAAAAATCTGGTAAACAGAATAGACCTGTTCGGTAAACAGATAGGGGCCGGGGCGCAGCCCATGCACCATCAGCCCGACCAGAATAATAGCCGTCGTGCCACTGCCCGGAATACCCAGAACCATGGTCGGCACCATCGCCCCGCCTGTTGCCGCATTATTGGCTGCTTCTGCCCCGGCAATCCCTTCAATAGAACCCTTGCCGAACTCTTCTTTATTTTTCGACCAGCGTTTAGCCTCGGAATAGCCGATCATCGAGGCAACGGTTGCCCCTTCGGCTGGCAGGATACCAATAAAGGTGCCTATACCAGAAGAGCGCAGAACCGTTTTCCAAATCTTTTTATAATCTTCACGGCTTGGCAGCTGTACCGCCTTCATCTTGACAAATTCCACCGCCTGATTGGCGATTTTCGACTGCACCAGCAATTCGGACATGGCAAACAGGCCGATCATCACCGGCACAAAGCCCAGCCCTTCATAAAGCTCGTAATTGCCAAACATAAACCGTTCAATGGCGGTGACCCGTTCTGCCCCAATGGTCGATAGCCAGACACCAAACACCCCGCCAATAAGGTTTTTAACCGCCCCGCCCGCACTGATACTGGCCAGCATGGAAAGGCCGAAAATAGTCAGGGCAAAATATTCCGGTGGCCGGAATTCATAGGCAACCCGTGCCAGCAAAGGAGCCGCAAAACATAACACAATAACCGAAGCCACACCGCCAAAGGTAGAGGACATGACCGCTATCCCCAGCGCCCGGCCAGCCTGGCCGCGCTGTGCCAGTGGAAACCCGTCAAAGGTTGTTGCCGCCGCCGCCGACGTCCCCGGCGTATTAATCAAAATAGCGGTAATCGAGCCGGCAAAGGTCGCCGAGACATATATGGTTGCCAGAACAGCAATAGCATGAACAGGCGACATGGTCAGCGTAAAGGGCAGCAGCAAGGCGGCCCCGGTTGTTGCGCCCAGGCCGGGCAGAACACCAATAACAATCCCGATAATGGTTGTTGCAAAAATCAGGAACAACAGATAGGGGTCAAAAAATACTGAACCAAGTGCAGTTATAGCTTCGATCATCTCTCGCCCCTTCTATCCATAATACCAGTTAGTGATAAGCCCGCGCGGAAAACGAATACGCAAGACCATATCGAAAAGCAAAAATACAAAAAACGGGGTGAGAATAGCATTTGCCAGCGCAACCAGAATATTGCGCTGTCCCCACACCAAAGACATTAAAAACATCACAACAGAAATGCCGACAAACATATCAATCGAAACCGTTAGCGCATAAAACAGCACCATCAACACCATTGTCAGCCAGGTGATACGAAGGATGGGAGCCGGTTCTTTTGGCGGGTTACGATAGATTTGTATGGCCAGAATAGCGGTTAAAATCAGGTTTAAAACCATCAAAAAAATAGGAAAGGCACGCGGCTGCATACTATCGCCAACAATCATTGGCGGCGATAACTTCAGCTGCAACGCCAGATAAATAATGACCAGCGATATAAGGGTTAAAAAAATTGTCGGTATTTGGGATTTTATCGACATTGGCGCCACGCATCCAAAAAAAGGGGGGAAACCGGGCTTTCACAGTATATAACACCGTGAAAGCCCCATTACTTTTTAACCAGGGAAAGGGGGGATTAATTCACCAGACCCATTTCTTTCAGGGCTGGGCCGAATTCACCAACCATGGATTTCATCTGCTTGCCCCATTCTTCTGCACCCATTGGGGAAGTTGAATCAAGACCGGAATTCATCAGGTAAGCCTGATAAAGCGAATGACCCATTGCTTTCATCATCCCGGCTTCCAGCTCGTCCAGACGGGCTTTATCGACACCGGCATGGGTGGCATAACCGCGAACCGTTGCCAGCTCCAGGTCAATCCCCATGGCAATAGATGTCTTGGCATCAGGAATTGGTGCCATCGGGTTTCTGTCCAGAATAACCAGCGGGCAAACATCGCCAGCTTCGATAGGAGAGGCAGCTTCTGACAGGTTCAATACGCCTACGTCAACAGCGCCTGCTACCAGCTGTGTTGCCAGCTCGGCACCGCCACCAAATGGGACATAGTTTGGCATTGGCTGACCCAACTTCTTTGCCCACAGATAGACAGTGATATGGTCAATCGTGCCAGACTGTGTGCCGCCATAGGTAATCGCATCCCCTGCTTTTACACCCGCAACAAAATCTTCAGGTGTCTTGTATTTTGATGTCTTGCAGTTCACCATCAGGATTTGCGGGTCATTTGTACCACGACCCAGAGGCGCCATTTCATCAATGGTCAGATTTGTCTTGCCAGCCGCCATGGAAATAGCATGGCCAACTGTAAACATTATAATAGAGTTGCCATCGGCTGGACGGGTTTTGAAGTAATTCATCGCCGCAGCACCGCCGCCGCCGCGCTTGTTTACAACAACCATATCCTGTTTCAGCTCACGGCGTGTGCGAATCATCATCATTCTGGCGTTCACATCTGTACCACCGCCAGCACCGGCATGGGTAATCACTTCGATAGCTGGCTTGTCATCGGAAATCGCAGGTGTTGCGGTCATTGCCATCACACCAGCGACAGCAGCAACAGCGGTTCCCGCTGATAATAGCATCTTCATCTTTTTCATCTGTCATATCCTCCCAGATATTAATTTTGGTATACACTATTCCAAATATGGTTAAATTTAACCGCATTTCTTGCCTGCTTGGCAAGCCCTGTGTTGAAATCATTTCAATCGCTTTTCATGCTATGAGATGATTTCACGCATTCATCATCAATCTATTTTTACCCCTGCCTCTGCGGCGCGCGCGACCATATAATCGCGCCCGGCCAGCATATCTTCTATGGTTGTAAACCCATTGGTATAATGGCCTTTATAGCCAAGTCCCTCAATTTTCTTGAACATTGCACCGAAATCGATTGTTCCTTCACCGGGCCGCTGATGAATCTCGTAAGAGCCATTATTATCGGCCAGCCGCACTTCGTGGCAGTAGGAAAAATCTACCGCATCAATGAAATTGGCAATCCCGACACCAGGCAGAAAATGCGCATGATTGGCGGTAAAGGACCAGCGCACTGCCGGGCTGTCAATTTCGGTCAGGAAATGCATCGTCTCGGCTGGTGTAACCGGCATATAATTCACCTCTGCCAGCACCGGCTCCCAATTCAGATTTTCCAGCAACAGCAATACGCCTTTTTCCTCGGCATAGCCGGCAATGCGCTTGAGCCTTTCAATAGCTGCCTGCATACGAATAGTCCGGCAATTGGTGAAATGATAGCCGCCATGCACGACAATCCATTCTGCGCCCACTTGCGGGGCCAAATCGATATAGGCTTTTAGATAGTGATCGACCGCATCGCGGCAAAAGGGTGATATCTCGGCCACATTCACACCAGAGAGGGTATGCAAGCCCAGATTGATATTATGTTTTTCTTTTAAATCGCGGACGTTTTTAACCCTTCTGGCATCAAAGGATTCCAGCGCATTGGGGTGGATATCGGTTTGCACATCGATAAAATGCACATCATTCCTGGCCGCCCATTCCAGCCCCTCTTCGACTGAAATGCGCCGGCCAATATCTATACCAATGCGTTGTTTTAGCGTTTTTCCAGACATATATTTCCCCCCCATATGCCAGCTAAATTTAACCTAATACCCCTACCTGCCTTTAAATTGCGGCGTGCGTTTTTCCATAAAGGCACGCCTGCCTTCAATATAATCCTCACTATCAAAACAGGCCTTCACCATCTCTGCCAGCCTGTCCAGATCGCGCTCTGACTCCGGCTTTTGCAAATCTTGTGTAATGGCTTTGATAGACCCCATCGTCATTGGTGCATTTTCTGAAATACGCCGACAATAATCTTCGGCATAGGCAGACAGCATATGCGCGGGCAGCACCCGGTTTACCAGCCCCATATCATAGGCTTCCTGAGCGTTAAATTGCCGTGCGGTAAAGAAGATTTCCTTTACCATAGACGGGCCGACCAGCGCATTTAGCCGGGCCACCCCCTCAAAGCCATAGCCCAGCCCCAGCTTGGCAGCCGGTACAGCAAACCGCGATTTATCCTCGCACAGGCGCAAATCGCACGCCACCGCCAGTGCCATGCCGCCGCCAATGCAATAGCCCTGAATATAGGCAATGGTCGGCTTTGGAAAATTAAACACACTGGCATAAAAATGCGCTGTTGCTGCCTGATAGGCCGCTACCTGCTCTTCGCTATTGCGCTCTTTTTCAAATTTCGAGATATCCGCGCCGGAAGCAAAAGCCTTGCCCCCTGCCCCCCGCAACATCAACAAACGAACATTATCATCTGTCGCCATTTTTTGTACCTGTGCGGCGGCGGCCTCATACATATCTTTTGAAACAGCATTATGGCGTTCAGGATTATTGATAACAATGTGACCTGTTGCATCCACAACCCCGGCCAGAATTTTGCCATCGGCATATTCATTTAGGTGCGAGAGTTTCATATTATTCCCTGCTCTGAAAAGGCTGTGATTTCTTCTTCGCTATATCCAAATTCCAAAAGGATTTCCTGGCTATGCTCGCCAACCAATGGCGGGGGCTTGCGGATCTCCGAGGCAGAATCGCTCATAATAATTGGCTGGCCAACGATTTGCGAAGGCCCCCGCTCGGTACTAACCATATCACGGGCAATGCCCAGATGCTTCACCTGCGGGCTTTCAAAAACCTTGTCAATGGTGTTGATCTCGCCGCACGGTACGCCCACCTCATTCAGCTTTTCAATCCAATAGGCTGAAGTCTGGCTGCGGAAATTCTCATTAATCAGCGCATTAAGAGCTTTGCGATTGTCCGAGCGGCCTTTGCTATCGGCAAAATCATCTGACTCCATGCGCGGGTCGGCCAGTGTTTCTTTAAAGCGCAGCCAGATATGCTGACCTGCCACCGCGATATTGATAAAACCGTCACTGGTCTCGAACACCCCTGTCGGGATAGAGGTCGGATGGTCATTGCCGGCCTGTCCCGGCACTTCGCCATCCATCAGCCAGCGGGTAGCCTGGAAGTCCAGCATCGCAATCTGTGCTTGCAACAACGAGGTCTGTATCCATTGCCCCTTGCCGGTATGCTCGCGCCGCAACAACCCCAGCAAAACGCCCTGTGCAGCAAACCCGCCAGCGGTCAAATCGGCAATCGGGATACCCACGCGCATCGGGCCTTTGCCAGGCTCGCCTGTGATAGACATTAATCCGCCCATGCCCTGAGCTATCTGATCAAAGCCCGGCCGCGTGGAAAGCGGGCCATCCTGACCAAAGCCGGAAATAGAGGCATACACAATTTTCGGGTTCAGTGCCTTGACTGTCTCATAATCAATGCCAAGGCGGAATTTTACATCCGGGCGATAATTTTCAACGATTACATCGGCTTTTGCCGCCAGTTTCAGGAAGATTTTCACGCCGTCTTCCGATTTCAGATCCAGTACCAGAGAACGCTTGTTGCGATGCAGATTCTGGAAATCAGACCCATCACGCTTGCCGCCCATATCTGTACCCGAAGGCGCTTCAATTTTAATGACATTCGCACCCCAATCTGCCAATTGGCGCACACAAGTTGGCCCGGAACGAACCCGCGTTAAATCCAGTACTGTATATTTTGATAAGATATCACTTGCCGGCTCAAAACCCATCTGATCTTCCCTAACCCATTGACCTGTACTTTTGCTAAAAACCTGTAACGTTATGAAAATAATAAACTTTTATCATAATCAATAGAGAAACAGATTGGCAAAAATAAAATATTGTATACCAATTAAAGAGAGCTTAATTTGAGACTGTCAATAATTTTGTTTACTGTTTTGCATTATGAAATCGATTTTCTTAACAGCTGGATTGTCGCGCATATTTACCAGCCTCCATTTTTTTGAAAACAGGATAGCATGAAAACGATTTTTTTGTTGTTTGATAGCCTGAACCGGTCTGCCTTACAGATATATGGCGGCACGAATATGACGCCTAATTTCAATCGGCTGGCCGCCCGTTCTGCCATTTTTGACAATCATTATGCCGGCTCTCTGCCGTGTATGCCGGCACGCCGTGATATGCATACTGGCCGGCTAAATTTCCTGCATCGCAGCTGGGGCCCGCTAGAGCCCTTTGATGACAGTTTTGCGGCGCAATTAAAATCATCCGGCCTGTATAGCCATCTTATTTCTGACCATTATCACTATTTCGAGGATGGCGGGGCGACCTATCACACACGCTATTCCAGCTGGGATTTTATTCGTGGTCAGGAATCAGACCCGCATATTGCGATGGTTACCCCGCCGCTGGAGCGGTTTCGTGCCCAGTATCACCCGATACAGTTTGAAGAAACCAGAGATGGCCACCGCCTGCAAGGTATGATTAACCGCAGCGCGGTAAAAGAAGAAAAAGATTATCCAATGGTAAAATGTGTAGAGGCCACGCTGGCCTTTCTGGAGGATAATCACTGCTCGGAGCAATGGTTTTTGCAAATGGAAACCTTTGACCCGCACGAGCCTTTTGCCGCCCCGACGCGTTTTCGCCAAAAAGATAGAAACCAGGAAGAGACCGGCTATAAAGGGCCGATACTGGATTGGCCACGCTATCGAAAGGTTGAGGAAACCCACGCAGAAATCGCAGAATTACGTGCCAATTATGCCGCCCTTGTGGCGTTTTGCGATGAACAGCTGGGGCGTATTCTGGACAAGATGGATAGTTTGGATCTCTGGGAAGATACCGCCATTATCCTGACCACTGATCATGGCTTCCTGCTATCGGAACATGACTGGTGGGCTAAAAACAGGATGCCTTTTTATAATGAGGTCGCCCATATCCCCTTGATGATATATCACCCGCAAATGCGCTTGCGAGGTGGCAGCCATATATCGGCCCTGACCCAGACCACCGATTTAATGCCCACCATTCTGGATATCTATAAGGCAGAAAAAAGCCCGCAAGTCCTGGGGCGCTCCCTGCTTCCCTATCTGTTTGGCCAGCCCGGCACAGAACGCCAGATAGCCCTTTATGGCATTTTTGGCGGGGCGATAAATGCCACGGACGGGCGTTATACCTATTTTTGCTATCCGGAAAATATGGAAAGCCATGATTTATTTGAATATACACTGATGCCGATGCATAATCGCAGCCTGTTTGAGCTGTATGAGCTGGAGCCGGCTGCCCTTTATCGGGGATTTTCCTTTACAAAAAAGGCACCGGTGATGAAACTGCCAGCCTTTGCGAGTGCAAAACGCTCGCCGCGCCAGGGCGGCTTTAGCGATACACAAAGCTGTTTATATGACCTGATATCCGACCCTGAACAAATGCACCCCTTTCGCGATGATGCCATTGAAAGCCGACTGCAAACCCTGATTTGTACAGAAATGCAGGCACATGAAGCCCCGGATGAGCTATATCAACGATTTGAATTAACTGAAAAATAGAAAAAATATATCATTACAGGAAAATATGATGACCAACCATTTATATGACACCCTCTTTGCCGCGCGTGAAACCAGCGAAAAAGCCTTTCTGATCGATAATGATGGCGAGATGAGCTATCGTGCCTTTCTGGAGCGGGTAAATCAGCTGGCAAATGCGCTGATAGAATCCGGCCTGCAAACAGGGGACAGGGTGGCCGTCCAGGCACAAAAATCCAAAGCCCAGCTGGCATTATATGTCGCCACTGTCAAGGCAGGGGGCGTTTATCTGCCGCTGAATACCGCCTATACCGCACATGAGCTGGAATATTTTATCACCAATGCCGCTGCCAGTATTATTGTGGTGGATGCCGGCAATGCAGAAAAGGTAAAAGACATTGCCGACCGCCAGAAGGCCAGCCTGCTGACCCTTAATCAGGATGAAACAGGCAGCCTGACCAGCCTTGCTGACCAGCAAGGCACGGCATTTACCGCCATTGCCAGAGGGCTGGAGGATTTAGGCGCGATTTTATATACCTCCGGGACAACCGGGCGTTCCAAAGGCGCCCAGCTTTGCCATCGCAATCTGGTCTCCAACACCCAAATATTAAAAGATTTCTGGCAGTTTACCCAAGAGGATGTCTTGCTGCATATGTTGCCAATATATCATACGCACGGGCTGTTTGTGGCCAGCAATTTGCTGGCCTATGTCGGCGGGACGATGATCTTTTTGCCCAAATTTGATATCGAGGCGGCAATTGCCTGGATGCCCAATGCGACCAGCATGATGGGCGTGCCCACCTTCTATACCCGGCTATTGGCAGATGACCGCTTTGATAAAGCCCTTAGCGCGCATATGCGGCTATTTATTTCCGGCTCTGCGCCCTTGCTGGCCGAAACCCATAAACAATTTGAAGCCCGAACAGACAAGAAAATCCTGGAACGCTATGGCATGACCGAAACCAATATGAGCACTTCTAACCCCTATGACGGAGACAGGATTGCCGGAACGGTGGGCGTGCCCTTGCCAGGCGTGGATGTGCGTATCGCAGATGAAAAGGGCAATCTGCTGCCAAGGGGCGAAATAGGCATTATCGAGCTGAAAGGCGATAATGTCTTTACCGGCTATTGGCAGATGCCTGAAAAAACAGCCGAATCTTTCCGCCCGGATGGCTATTTTATTACCGGCGATATGGCAAGAATGGATGAAAATGGCTATATCACCATTGTTGGCAGGGACAAGGATCTGATTATTTCCGGCGGGCTGAATGTGTATCCAAAAGAAGTAGAAGGCCTGATAGATGCCATTGAGGGGGTCAGTGAATCTGCTGTCATCGCCGCGCCGCACAAGGATTTTGGCGAGGCGGTGGTCGCGGTTATCGTGCGCCGGAACGGTCAGCTGACAGAAAAGGATATCCAGCAGAGCTTGCAAGACAGGCTGGCGAAATTCAAACAGCCCAAAGCGGTGATTTTTCTGGATGAATTACCGCGCAATACTATGGGCAAGGTTCAAAAGGCCGCCTTGCGCAAAAGCTATGAGAAGCTATTTGCCAGCGTATAAACGGTCATGATATTTTAAAAAATGAAACTGATACTAGAGTAGATATTCCCCCCCTGCCCCGAAAAAATAGGAGTGACAGATGAATAAAATGCCAAGCAGCTCTGGGCCTACCATTGAGCCTTATTGCGATAATTGGCCAGAGATTGATGATACCGCCTATATTGCCAGCACAGCGGCGATTATGGGATCGGTGCGTATCGGGGCAGATGCCTCTATCTGGCATAATGTAACCTTGCGCGGGGATGCCAATTACATCACCATCGGCAAGGGGTCAAATATTCAGGATAATTCGATTGTGCATATCGATTCAGGGGTGTTGCCAGCGATTATTGGCGATTATGTCACGGTTGGCCATTCGGCGATTATCCATGCCTGTACCTTGCAGGATTACAGCTTTGTTGGCATGGGCGCGATTGTGCTGGATGGCGCGGTGGTGGAAAGCGGTGCAGTGGTGGCCGCAGGGGCGCTTGTCCCGCCTGGCAAGATTGTGCCTTCTGGCCAGCTCTGGGCAGGCAGCCCGGCAAAATTAATGCGCGAGCTGGATGCAGATGCGATCGCCAAATTCCAGAAAACCGCAACCAACTATATGGAATTTGGCCGGGCAGCGCGGCTGGGTCTGCAAGGCGGGCCGTATAATTTCACCCCTGTGCCTCTGCCGCCAAAGGACGAATAAAAAACCATCGGACAGGCCGCCCCTGCCCCTTATTCTTTGGCGATAACGGGCTTTTGGCGATAACAGGCTTCTGGCGATAACAGGCTTTTGGCGATAACGAGCCCCTAGCGATAACGAGCATAAGCCGATTTCACACAACGAAGCGGGATAGAGGATTCAATAGAGGATATCCCGCCAAGTTTGGTTAGCTGGCCAACCAGGAATTTTTCAAACTCTTCAATATCGCGGGTGACCACCCGCAACAGATAATCATGATTGCCGGTCATCAGCCAGCAATCCACCACCTCTGGCAGGGATTCTATCCGTGCCTCAAATCGGGCTAATTCCTCATCTATTTGCCGCTCCAGCCGGACAGAAACAAAAACAGAAAAGGTAAAACCCAGCTTTTTCTCGTCAATCAGGGCGGTATAGCCCTTGATAACCCCCTCTTCTTCCAGCTTTTTCAGGCGCCTGGCTACCGGGGTCTGGCTGAGATGTACCTCTGCGCTCAGATCATTTACCGACATTCTGCCATCGCGGGTTAGATGGTGCAAAATCTCTGCATCATGCCTGTCCATAGTGTTTTTCCCTATTTTAAATTTAATTATTAGGGTTTTTTATCATTATTTTAGGAAAACTAAAAGATAAATAACGATTAACACCTCGCATTTGGTGATAGGCTTTTACCTGATAGTTTAAAAAAAAGTTCGGGGAAGACAGATGAACGCGTTAACACCAGCACCCGCAAAGACCGCCCGGCAGGATGATTTGCTAAAGCAGGCAGAACAACGCCTGTTATGGCTGTCTCACTGGATGATCCATCATGCAAATCACATTCGTGCCTCGGATGATGGCATCAAAACAGGCGGACATCAGGCATCCAGCGCATCGATGGTATCGATGCTGACGGCGTTATATTTTTCTGTCCTGAAGCCGGAAGACCGGGTCGCGGTCAAGCCCCATGCCGCGCCGATTTTTCATGCCATGCAATATTTGGCTGGCAATCTGGATGTGGAAAGGATGAAAAAATTTCGCGGCTATGGGGGCGTGCAATCCTATCCCTCGCGC
>Ga0209654_1001461_pt1 | contig 18768 bp, 18 predicted proteins | sample SaaInl1SG_22_DNA_FD_184646 | JGI IMG/M metagenome (GOLD analysis project Ga0209654, IMG submission 184646) | Marine microbial communities from expanding oxygen minimum zones in the Saanich Inlet - ESP_161SG_22_DNA (SPAdes) (version 2) | ecosystem: Environmental > Aquatic > Marine > Intertidal... | reverse complement strand
TCAATATCAACAAAACATTGCCCAACAATTGATTTCGCAAGGTTTTTATGAAATTTATAACAACTCCCTCACAACGCCAAAACACGGAGGCAATGATGAAGAAATGGTTGAAATTTTAAATCCTTTGAGTAGCGAACTATCTGTGATGCGTACCAATTTACTTTATGGAATGCTTGAAGCAGTACAGTTTAACAATAACCGCCAACAACAAAACTTGCGCTTTTTTGAAGTTGGTAATAGCTACCACAAAACAGAAGAAGGAACCAAACAAATACCCACATTGGCCATAGTTGCAACTGGACAACAATTGCCTAATCATTGGGGTGTAGCAGAACAGAAGTCAGATTTTTTCTTCTTAAAAGGGGTTGTGAAAACATTGCTCCAGCGACTAGGAGTTCATACCAAAGAATCACCTGCAAAACATGCGCATTACAAAGAATCTATCGATTTTCACTGTAAAGATAAATACGTGGGAACACTTGGTTTGATAGATTTAGAAGCATTTAAAGGGCTGAATATTGAACAAGATGTATTTGCCTGTACCCTAATACTAGACACAGTCTTGGCTAATACAAACCAAAAGATTAAAGTCAAACCATTATCGAAATATCCCTCTGTACAACGAGATCTAGCACTACTGGTAAGTACAGAAACAAGTTTCGAAGAGTTGCATCAAATAGCACAAAAAACAGAGAGACAATTACTAGATAATGTGCAGTTGTTTGATGTGTTTAAAGGTAAAGGAATCCCGGATGGGAAAAAGTCTTATGCACTCAGTTTTACATTAAGTGATAAAAACAAAACGCTAACAGACAAACAAATTGATAAAACCATGCAGCGTATTGCACAACAGTACGAAAAACAGCTAGGAGCAACGCTTCGTCAATAGTCTTGTTTAGGGGTGTTTAAACGATTGATTATTCGTTAGTTATGTGTATATTTGAGTGTTGCTAAAAGAAAATTATGTTTACCCTTACCAATATTCGCAGAGAATTAAATCACGTTAGAGAAAAGTCTCAAGAAAAAGCTTTTTCGCTACCCACAAATAGCTTTGATGTTGATAAACTTGATGCTAGCCGCATTTATCATATCAACCAAATCAAAAAAATATGTATTGATTACAGGCTCCGTTTTTTGGATGCTAAATTGTATAAAGGGCAATTTCCAGTTGAGGCCATTGATGAAATTAAATCCATTGAACATACGCATCAAACAAGTTTGAATTCATTAAAAATGATGGCTCCATCTAAGCTATTTAAGTTAGAAAATGCAGATGACCCCTTACTTTTTGCCCCTATGGGAAATGGATATTATTATTTAATACACCAATGGGGAAATGATTTACACCCACTACGGAAAATGCTAGTATGGCCTTTTAAGAATTTAATTAACATGTGTATTGCGACGCTTATTGCCAGTTTTGTACTATCGCTTTTTGTGCCAATATCTATTTTTACGCCGAATCCAACATCTAGTGACTTTTTCTTGATCTACTTCTTTATGTTTAAATCACTGGCAGCAATTGTAATTTATTACACTTTTGCTAGGGGAAAGAATGTGAATAAAGCCATTTGGAATAGCAAATACTACAACAATTAATGTCCAATTCTTTTAAATTATTGTACACCGGTAACCTTGTTGATGTACAACGTCTAAAAGCTATCCTAGAAGAAAAAAATATTTTTCCTATAGTAAAAGATGAAAATGAATCCGCTCGTTTAGCGGGTTTTGGAGCACCCATTATGATGCAACAACTGTGGGTATTAGCATCTGAATTAGATAAAGCAAAAGCCTTTCTCTAAGCATACATTTTTGCTCGTAATTCCTTTATTTTAGTGTCCGCCATATAATCGTCAAAAGTCATATAACGATCAATTACGCCTTTTGGAGTAAGTTCCACCACCCTATTCCCAACAGACTGCGCAAAGGCATGATCGTGCGTGGTGAGTAGCACTGTTCCTTTGAATTTAATTAGTGAGTTGTTAAAAGCAGTAATAGACTCTAAATCTAAGTGATTCGTTGGTTCATCTAGCATCACCACATTGGCGCGCTCCATCATCATACGAGAAAGCATACAACGCACTTTTTCTCCACCCGATAATACTTTTGCGGATTTTAGCGCTTCATCACCACTAAAAAGCATCTTCCCTAAAAAACCACGTAAAAATACTTCTTCGCGTTCTTCATCGGTTTTAGCGTATTGTCGAAGCCAATCTACCAACGACTCATCGGCACCAAAATACGCCGCATTGTCCAGTGGCAAATAACTTTGGTTGGTCGTTACCCCCCATTCAAACGAGCCAGCACTTGCTTTTTGCTTATCGTTTAGAATTTCGTAAAAAGTAGTCGCTGCACGAGCATCTTTGCTATATATTACAACCTTATCTCCCTTAGCTAAATTTACATCTATACCTGTAAAAAGTGGTACACCGTCAATCTCTGCTGCAAGTCCTTCTATATTCAAAATTTGATCTCCGGCTTCACGCTCACGTTCAAAAATAATAGCAGGATAACGTCTTGAAGAAGGGCGAATGTCAGCAATATTGAGCTTGTCAATCATCTTTTTACGCGAGGTTGCTTGTTTTGATTTGGCAACATTTGCACTAAATCGAGCAATAAACTCTTCCAACTCCTTTTTCTTTTCTTCAGCCTTTTTGTTTTGCTGCGCACGTTGTTTTGCTGCTAACTGACTAGACTCATACCAAAAAGTATAATTCCCAGAAAAATGATTGATTTTTCCAAAGTCAACGTCAGAAATATGTGTGCACACCGCATCTAAAAAGTGACGGTCGTGAGAAACCACAATGACCGTATTATCATAATTAGCCAAAAAGTGCTCAAGCCATTGAATGGTTTCATAATCCAAATCATTGGTAGGCTCATCCATAATTAAGACGTCGGGGTTTCCAAATAATGCTTGAGCCAATAAAACACGAACTTTTTGTTTTCCATCAAGGTCTTTCATTAAAGTGTAATGATGTTCCTCATGAATATCAAGATTGGAAAGCAGCGTAGCGGCATCGCTTTCAGCATTCCAGCCGTTCATTTCTTCATATTTGATTTGTAACTCCCCAACACGATCGCTGTCTGCATCTGAAAAATCAGGCTTGGCATATAAATCATCCATTTCTTTTTTTATAGCAAAAAGGGAGGTATTTCCACGTATTACCGTTTCTAAAACAGGGAAATCGTCAAAGGCAAAGTGGTTTTGCTCTAATACTGACATACGTTTTCCTGATTCAAGGTGAACGTTACCTGAATTGGGTTCCAGTTTCCCTGTAAGGACTTTTAGAAAAGTAGATTTTCCTGCTCCGTTGGCGCCTATAATTCCATAACAATTCCCATGGTTAAAGGAAACATTCACTTCATCAAATAAGACGCGCTTGCCAAATTGAACAGAAAGATTAGATACAGATAACATACGTTTTGTTTTGTGCAAAAATATAAAAGCCCACAGACAATATGTGGGCTTTTTTAATATGATTTGTAATTGGGTTAATTCCCCTTTTTATGGTCGGCAAGAAACTTTGCCAAGCCACTGTCCGTTAGCGGATGTTTTGCCAATCCAACAATGGCACTTAACGGTCCGGTCATAACATCTGAACCAATTTGAGCACAATCTATAACATGCATGGTGTGACGAACAGAAGCAGCCAGTATTTGCGTGTCAAAATCGTAATTGTCATATATATTTCGAATGTCCTCAATTAATTGCAAGCCATCTGTAGAAATGTCGTCTAAACGCCCAATAAAAGGAGATACATAGGTAGCGCCAGCTTTTGCTGCTAACAATGCTTGACCAGAAGAAAACACAAGTGTACAGTTGGTTTTAATGCCTTTATCAGAAAAATATTTAATTGCCTTAATTCCTTCTAAAATCATAGGAATTTTGACCACAATTTGTGGGTGGAGTGCCGCAAGCGCCTCTCCTTCTTTAATCATCCCTTCAAAGTCCGTTGAAATAACTTCGGCAGAAACATCGCCTTCTACAATGTCGCAAATGGCTTTATAGTGGGCAATAATATTGTCTTGTCCTGTAATACCTTCTTTTGCCATCAAAGATGGATTTGTTGTTACCCCATCCAAAATACCAAGAGCTTGTGCCTCTCTAATTTGATCAAGATTTGCTGTGTCGATAAAAAACTTCATGTGTTCTAATTTAAGTTATAAAATGATGCTATTAAATTTTCGTACATACGTTGTGGTAATAAAAACTTGATTATTGGCGAAACGACTTCTAAAAAAGGTCCAACGCTGTAGTGTGGTTTTAATTTTTTTGCCTTGATAAGTTTTTCAATCTTTTTGGCTACTTGAACAGGCTTTAATCCTTTGTTAACATGAGCATCCATGTCTTGGAGTGCACTCTTGTATTGTTGGTAATAAACGGACTCTTCTTTTAGTGGCGCATAAAAACGACTTGCTGCTATGGGTGTTTGGATAGAACCGGGAGAAAGCGTCGTACATTGAATGGGGGTATGGCGCAACTCTAAACGCAAGCTTTCGGTAATACGCATAAGTGCTGCCTTTGACGCTGAATATACACTCCTGAATGGCAATCCGTTATCGCCTGCCAGGGAAGCTACATTTATAATTTTTCCAAACCCTTGCTTGTGCATTTGTTTAAGGGTATGTTGCATTGCCCGAATTGGACCCTTTAAATTTGTATCAAAAACCTTGTCTAAAGGTTCCATTTCTAATTCTTCTACAGGACCTGCCATGCCCATTCCTGCATTATTAATAAGCACGTCAATACAATTATGCTCTGTTATAATTTGGTCAATGGCATTGTGAATAGAATCGTTGTCAAGAACATCCATTGCGACAAGTGGAAAAGGATGATTCGGATACTTTCTCGGCGTACGACTTGTGCCAATAACTTGATAACCACGTGTACATAAAAATTTTCCTGCAGCTAAGCCTATTCCTGAAGAGGCACCTGTAATAAGTACAACGAGTTGTTTTTTCATATTAAAAAAGGGCAAGTTACCTATAGCACACCGCTACGACCGCTTACCCTTGCTGCGTTTCCGCCCTGGGGGAATTCAGCAGGAGCTGGTTGTATAGGACTTGCCCATTGCAAATATATATGCTTTGTTGGTTTTTTTTTCTGAACATAATGAGTATTTTTCAAAATAAATTAACGCCTCATGAATAGGTTGTACTATTTCGGATTATTTGTAGTTTTTCTGATACTAGGTAGTTGCTCATCCAAAAAGGGTGTTTCCTATAAAATCATCACGCAATCAACCTCAAAAAAAGTTCGTCCTACAGACACCATACATCTATCTTTAAATACACTTACAGATACCAAAACCCATCAATTTTATTGGAATAACAAAAAGTTAGATCACCCTTTTGTAGTACCAAAAATTACGGGGGAACAACAGGTCAAAGTTGTTATTGAAACGGAAAGTGGCACTAAAGAACTGACCAAAAACATTCGTGTTTTTGCCTCTTCAAAACCTAAAATCTACACCTACAAACTAATAAAAACCTACCCACACGATATCAATGCTTATACTCAAGGGTTGGAATTTGTTGATGATATTTTATATGAAAGTACAGGACAGTACGGCGCCTCATCCGTTAGAAAAGTAGCTTATAAAAGCGGGGAGATTTTAAAAAACCTTCCTTTAGACAAAGCCTATTTTGGGGAGGGATTGACACAAATTAATGACAAAATCATTCAATTAACCTGGAAAAAGAAGCTTGGTTTTGTATATAACAGTTCAGATTTAACACTCGAGAAATCGTTTACTTACAGTAAAAGTCCTGAGGGATGGGGACTTTGTACAGATGGAAAATGGCTGTATAAAACCGATGGCAGTCAAAAACTTTGGCGGCTAGACCCAAACACATTTGAGGAAATTGACAGTAAAGATATTGTTACGCACAACACCTATTTATCTAAAGTAAATGAGTTGGAATATGTTAACGGGCTGATTTATGGAAATACGTATCAGTTTAACAAAGACGTTGTTGTCATCATTGACCCAAAAACTGGAATTGTACAAGGTGTCGTTGATTTTTCAGGACTGAAGAAAAAAGTACAGCAACACAACAAATTAGACGTGTTTAATGGTATTGCTTATCACCCAGAACGAAAAACATTCTTCGTGACAGGGAAATATTGGGATAAATTATTTGAAGTTGAAATCATTGAAAAATAAAACAAGAAATACGGTCTTGAAAACACTGATGGTAGTAGTTGGCATAGCAGCTACTAGCCTATACAGCGGATGTCGTACCGATTTCAACTTTCGACCTATCGGATTATCCGAACTAAGATTTAGTAGCGATACTGTTTACTTGGACACAATTTTTACTAGAATTAGTTCAGCCACTTATTCGTTAAAAGTATATAATACTTCAGATGATGCCGTTGCGATTCCAAATATTTATTTGGATAATGGAGACCATTCAAATTTTAGATTAAACGTAGATGGTTTGAGTGGCAAATCGTTTCAAAATGTAGAATTACTGCCTAAAGACAGCATGTATGTGTATATCGAAACCACTGCTGACATAAATGAACTCGCACAAAACAACACCCAATTTTTATATGAAGATAAATTGCATTTCTCTGACGTAGGGGAAGTAACCCTAATGACCTTAGTGCAAGATGCTGTGTTTTTATATCCCAACAAAAACAATGAAGGTATTAAAGAAAGTATTCCAATTGGCATTGATGATAAAGGAAATACGGTTGGTATAGTGGGCCGCTACTTAGAAGATAACGAGCTCATTTTTACAAACGAAAAGCCCTACGTGGTGTATGGATATATGGGTGTTCCCTCAGGGAAAACAGCTGTTTTTGAAGCAGGCGCACGTGTTCATTTTCACGAAAATTCAGGTATTATTGTAGGAAACAATGCAACCATAAAAGTGAATGGTGAACCAAGCACAGACCCCGAAGCTATGGAAGGCGAAGTGATTTTTGAAGGGGATCGACTGGAGTCGCTTTACAATAATATCCCTGGGCAATGGGGTGCTATTTGGCTTACCGCAGGAAGTACGCAGCATCAATTTAATCACGCGACAATCAAAAACGCTACCGTTGGCATTTTAATGGATTATAACGACGAAACGGTAAACCCCACATTGACTTTAAAAAACACGCAAATCCACAACAGTGCTGCCGTAAATTTATGGGGTAAGACAGCTCATGTTTACGCAGAAAACAGTGTGTTTGGCAATGCAGGCCAAGCATCATTTCATGGAAATATTGGTGGTAATTATCATTTTATTCACTGTACATTTGCTAACTATTGGAATAAAAGTTTTCGCTCAACACCTGCCGTTTTATTAAATGATTACACCCCTATTGACAGTGAGACAAACTTTATTAAACCTCTTGAGAAAGCTACTTTTGAAAACTGTATTATTGAAGGAAATCAATTTGTTGAGTTTTATGTAGAGCAGGTAGGCACAGAGGCTTTTAACTTTAATTTAAACCACACGGCAATACAGTTTGAAAGTTCAAATCAATCCGTGATTGAAAACCCCTTTTTTGATTGGGAAAATTCAAATCACTATAAAAACATCATCCGAAACGGAACTCCCTCTTTTGTTCTTCCAGAAAAAAATGACATGCGCATTTCACAACTAAGTGAATTTATCCAAAAAGGAGACGCAACAATTGTATCGCAAACACCAACAGACTTACTAGGCGTTCAACGCACCACACCACCCGACATGGGCGCGTATCAGCACGTTATCATTGAAAACTAAGCATTAAAAAGAGGTCGATGTGCCATCATGGCATGTACCTGTTCTCCAACCCCTGCAATAATGGTCTGATCTTCTGGATTTTGAATAACCTCATCAATTAGTGAAACGATAGGCTCCATATCAGCTGCTACCAATCCCCGAGTGGTTATAGCGGCAGTTCCGAATCGGATACCTGAAGTTACAAATGGTGATTTATCATCAAAAGGCACCATATTTTTGTTTGCGGTAATTTCCGCCTTAACCAGCGATTGTTCAGCTTGCTTTCCCGAAATATTTTTATTGCGCAAGTCCACCAGCATCATGTGGTTATCTGTACCACCAGAAATAAGATTATAACCCCTATCAACAAAAGCTTTTGCCATGGCTTGCGCATTTTCACGCACACGCAAAATATAGTGCAAGAAATCGTCTGTTAGCGCCTCACCAAAAGCAATGGCTTTTGCGCCAACTACATGTTCTAGCGGTCCACCCTGATTACCAGGGAAAACAGCCATGTCAAGCAATGAAGACATCATGCGTAAATTACCATTTTTAAATTTAAGTCCAAAAGGGTTTTCATAATCCTGTCCCATCATCATGAGTCCACCACGAGGTCCACGAAGGGTTTTGTGTGTAGTAGTGGTCACCACATGACAATGCGGTAAAGGATCGTTTAAAATACCCTTAGCAATGAGTCCTGACGGATGCGAAATATCTGCCAACAAAAAGGCTCCAACACTGTCAGCAATTTCTCTAAAACGTTTAAAATCAATATCTCTAGAATATGCAGATGCCCCTGCAATAATCATTTTTGGTTTTTCTTTGGCAGCCATTTCTTCAATGACATCGTAATCCAATCGACCTGTTTCTTTATCTACGCCATAAAAAACAGCATCGTACAAACGTCCAGAAAAATTTACTGGAGATCCGTGGGTGAGATGACCACCATGAGACAAGTCAAAACCCATAATTTTATCCCCTGGTTGAATAAATGCGTGATAAACAGCGGTATTTGCCTGAGAACCTGAATGTGGTTGGACATTGGCATAAGCAGCACCAAACAGTGCTTTTGCACGGTCAATGGCAATTGTTTCAATTTCATCAACAACCTCACAGCCTCCGTAATAACGTTTTCCCGGATATCCCTCAGCGTATTTGTTTGTGAGAATAGATCCCGTGGCTTCCATTACCTGCGGACTGGTAAAGTTTTCTGAAGCAATAAGCTCAATACCGCCTATTTGGCGTTCTTTTTCTGCCTCAATTAACTCAAAAATTTGTGAATCTCTTTGGATATTCATAGCTAAAATTAAACAACAAAAATAGCCAAACAACACAAGATAAAGCACTAAAAAGAATGGATTTATTAAAAACAAATGAACATACAGCAGAAGGTTATACTTTTGCAACATGCAAAGGCCTATTAACATCAAAAACAAACGAGCCCGATTTGAGTACGAACTCATGGACCAATACACAGCCGGAATCGTATTAACCGGAACGGAAATAAAGTCCATTCGTGCCGGAAAGGCTTCTATTGCTGAAAGTTTTTGTGCCTTTAGTGAGCAAGGCGAGCTTTTTATCATCAACATGCATATAGACGAATACAGTCACGGCGGCTATGTAAATCACAGAACTAAAGGGGATAGAAAATTACTATTGCAACGCAAAGAATTGCGCAAGCTACTAAAGCAAGTGCAAAACGTTGGACTAACCATTGTTCCTTTGCAGGTGTTTTTAACAGATAAAGGCCTAGCAAAAGTCCGCATTGCTTTAGGTAAAGGAAAAAAAACACACGATAAACGAGAAACCATCAAAGATCGTGAGAACAAACGTCAACTCGACCGTGTAAAGAAGAATTTTAAGCGTTAGTTTTTATCCTCCAAAAGAGGAACAAATCGGAAATCGCCGAGTACTAATTTTTGAAAATTGGTGTTTGATGTTCTGGTAATAACCGTCATTTTCTGATTGGTTTCACCAACGGGAATCACCATTTTCCCACCAACAGCAATTTGACCAAGAAGTGCTTGAGGAACAGCAGGAGCGCCTGCGGTAACAATAATTCTGTCGTATGGGGCTTGTTCTGGAAATCCTTTATACCCATCTCCAAAAATGAGCTTTTTAGGTTTAAATCCTAAGGCGGGTAATCGTTTTAAGCTGGTGCGAAATAATTCGTGTTGGCGCTCAATAGAATACACCTCTGCGCCCATATGACACAGCACCGCAGTTTGGTAACCGGAACCTGTACCTATTTCCAAAACTTTCATTCCCGCTTTTAACTGGAGCTGTTCGCTTTGAAATGCAACTGTATAGGGCTGTGAAATGGTTTGCTCCGCTCCTATGGGAAATGCTTTGTCTTGGTAGGCGTGATCAACAAAACTGCTATCCAAAAACAAATGACGAGGAATGTCACCAATAGCTTTAAGTACTTCGGCTTGCTCAATACCTTTTTGTTTTAAAACCGCTACCAACTGGCGGCGTTTTCCCTGATGCTTGGTTGTATCCTGATTCATCTGCTCAAAAATACAAAATCGACTGCCTACCCGCCACATAATCTTGTTACATTTGTAGTATGGAAAAGAAGTTGAAAGCTGGTGTTTTGGGTGCAGGGCATTTAGGAAAAATCCATTTGCGACTGTTACAAGAATCTAAAAAATATGATTTGATTGGATTTTATGATGATAATCAATCTGTCAGAGAACACATAACAAAAGAGTATGGATTCAAATCATTTGAATCTGTAGCAGAACTTATAGATGCAGTGGATGTGGTAGATATCGTAACCCCGACGCTATATCATCATGAACTTGCTAAACAAGCGATAGAAAATGGTAAACATATTTTTATTGAAAAGCCCATAACACAAACCGTAGCACAAGCCGAGGAACTCATAGTACTTGCCGAAAAAAACAATATTTTAGGTCAAGTGGGGCACGTAGAGCGATTTAATCCTGCTTTTTTAGCAGTGAAAGATGAAATTCAGCAAAGCATGTTTATCGAAACACATCGATTAGCGGAATTTAATCCGCGTGGCACAGACGTTCCCGTTGTGTTGGATTTGATGATACACGATATCGATACGGTGTTAAGTGTTGTTAACTCTAGCGTAAAACATATTTCGGCTAGTGGTGTTTCTATTATCAGTGAAACACCTGATATTGCCAATGCAAGAATTGAATTTGAAAACGGCTGTGTTGCAAATTTGACTGCAAGTAGAATTTCGTTGAAGAACATGCGCAAGGCACGCTTTTTCCAAAAAGACGCCTATATTTCTATAGACTATTTTACCAAAAAAGTAGAAGTAGTAAAAATGCATGATGCCCCCGAGGAAGTTGGCGATTTTGACATGGTACTTGAAAATGCCCAGGGAAAAAAGAAACGCATTTATTTTGATAATCCTGAAGTTCCAGAAGTGAATGCCATTTTAATGGAACTTGAATGTTTCGCAGATGCTATTTCAAAAGGCTCTCCAGTCATTGTTCCACTAACCCAAGGAAAAAACGCCTTAGATATAGCCCTACAAATCACTACTCTTGTTGAAAAATCATCGTTATGATTGGGGCACAAATCCAAAAACTGACGGAAGACTTACCGCAGGATGTAACACTTGTTGCCGTTTCCAAAACCAAACCAAACAGCGCCATTGAAGAAGCCTATGGCATTGGGCATCGTGATTTTGGAGAAAACAAAGTACAAGAACTCTGTCAAAAAGCCGAAGAGCTCCCTAACGATATTCGTTGGCATATGATTGGGCATTTACAGCGCAATAAAGTTAAATACATTGCGCCTTTTGTACATCTTATTCATGGCGTTGATAGCGAAAAACTTTTAACAGAAATCAATAAACAAGGTGCTAAAAACAACCGTGTAATTGATGTCTTAATTCAACTTCACATTGCCGAGGAAAGTTCAAAATTTGGTTTTTCATATGAGGAAGCGGAAGCATTATTCACTAATCAGAACCAATTCCCAAATGTGCGAATTGTTGGACTTATGGGTATGGCTACTTTTACGGAAGACAAAACTCAAATCAAAAGAGAATTTGAAACACTCTCAACATTTTACAACACGTGGAAAGCTCAAAAAGAGTTGTCGATATTATCTATGGGTATGAGTAACGACTACCCTATTGCAATAGCTTCTGGCAGCAATATGATTCGCGTTGGGAGCCTTATTTTTGGACGAAGAAATTAAAGCATGTACGCAGTTGTTGACGTAGAAACCACCGGCGGGAAGTACAACGAAGAAGGAATTACAGAAATTGCCGTTTTTAAGTATGATGGAAACAAAATTGTGGACCAATTTATTAGCCTTATAAATCCAGAACGACCCATTCAACCATTTGTATCAAACCTCACAGGTATTAACGAAAAAATGTTGCGTAACGCACCTAAGTTTTATGAAGTTGCCAAGCGCATTGTAGAAATTACTGAAGATTGTACCCTTGTAGCACACAATGCAAGTTTTGATTACCGTATGCTTTGTACCGAGTTTAATCGATTGGGTTTTACGTATGAAAGACCTACACTTTGTACCGTTTCTCTTTCCAAAAAACTAATTCCAGAACAAGCATCCTATAAACTTGGAAAACTTGTTCGCTCGTTGGGTATTCCACTTAGTGACCGTCACCGTGCCGCTGGCGATGCCCGAGCTACTGTGAAACTTCTTAAATTATTATTAGACAAAGACACTGAAAAAAAAATTGTAAAGGAAGTGCTCCGTACCAAAGAGCAAGACCAAGTTTCACGCAAATTTTTACATTTGGTAGATCAAGCGAAAGCTGTTACGGGCGTATATTACCTGCATAATCAACAAGGAGATGTGATTTATATTGGCAAAAGCACCAACATGAGAAAGCGCTTAAACCAGCACTTTACAGGAAAAAGTCGAAAAGCGTTAAAGATTCAATTGGAGACGCATAGTGTAAGCACCGAAGAGACAGGTAGTGAACTCATTGCCTTATTAAAGGAGGTAGATGAAATTCAACTGCATAAGCCCAAACACAACAGAGTGCACAAAAACGACCGAATACGATTTGGGTTAGAAGAGGGTGTCACAAGTTTAGGTTATCGATTTCTACGGATTGTACATGCGCAAGACGGCATTCCCTATGTCACCACATTTAAAAATTTAAATAACGCTCGAAAAACATTGTATTTTTTCGCACAGAAATACACACTTTGCCTAAAATTAGTGGGATTGGAATCTCCGAAAAACGCATGTTCGCATGAGCAAATCAATCAATGTTTGGGTGCTTGTATACAAAAGGAAACTGCGGATCAATATAACAACCGTGTACAGCAATGCATAGACAGGTTGAGTTTTCAATCCCCAAATATGTTGCTCATAGACAAGGGAAGAACTCATGACGAGCGTAGTATTGTCCTAATACAAGACAATGAGTATAAGGGTTTTGGATTTGTGAGTCTAAATTATCAACTCACAAACATGGATATGATTAATACGCTTATCACTCCCATGAAAAACTCACGTGCTGCAAGACATATTATTCAGCAGTTTGTGCGAAAAAACAAGGTGAAAGAAATTGTGAATTTGGATGAAACGCCCTAAACTAATAACCATTTCTGGGCCAACAGCCATTGGCAAAACATCGTTTGCAGTGACTTTAGCAAAACAATTGGGATGTCCTATACTTTCAAGCGATGCACGTCAATTTTTTAGAGAGATGGAAATTGGAACAGCTGTACCCACAGCCGCCGAACAAGAGGGTGTAAAACATTATTTTATTCAACATAAAAGCATACATGACCCCTACTCTGTTGGAGATTTTGAGAAAGATGCAATTAAGCTACTTACAACCCTGTTCAAAAGCTTTGAAATGGTGATTTTAGTTGGAGGTTCAAACCTATATACAGAAGCGGTTGTTTATGGGTTAGATATATTTCCCGATGTGTCAGAAGCCATATCTGAAATGTGGCAAAAGGCATATCGCACTCATGGTCTAGTATATTTACAAGAAGAACTTAAACGTTTAGACCCGAAATATTTCGAAATTGTTGATACGCAAAATCACGTCAGATTATTACGAGCATTAGGCGTCTGTACAGCGTCAGGAAAAACGTATTCATCTTTCTTGGGACAACCAAAAAAACCACGTTCTTTTGACACCGTTTCTCTTGAGCTTACAATGAGCCGAGAAAAATTATACGATCGCATCAATAGGCGTGTGGATATGATGATAGAAAATGGATTGGTCCAAGAAGTAAAAACATTATTACCCTATAAAAACCTCAATGCGCTGCAAACGGTTGGTTACCGAGAACTACTGCCCTATTTTGAGGGAAAACAAGCATTGGAGGAAAGTATTAAGAACATCAAAACAAATACACGAAGATTTGCCAAACGTCAACTTACATGGCTTCGCAATCACCCTGTACAATTTAAATTGCCTTACAATACAGCTATCGACAAGCTGCTCATTGAAAAATTAGGCCTTGAAAAAAGCGTCTAGATTTTGCTGTATCCGATTTGAAACATTGGAGAGGTCAGCTTTCTGAAAAGCATTTCCTGTAATGTGTTCATATAGTTCAATATAGCGCTCAGAGACAGAAGCAATATAAGCATCAGACATGTCAGGTAGTTGTTGACCAGGCTTTCCTTGAAAGTCATGCTCGATTAACCAACGCCGTACAAATTCTTTTGACAATTGACGCTGTGGCTCCCCTTTTTCTTGACGCTCTTGATAACCATCTGCATAAAAATACCGTGAGGAATCTGGTGTATGAATTTCATCAATTAAAATAATATTCCCATCAATATCTTTTCCAAATTCGTATTTGGTATCAACCAGAATTAGACCTTGCGCAGCAGCCATTTCAGTACCTCGAGCAAATAAAGACCGGGTATAATGTGCTAATTGCTCATATTCATTAGCGGTAACAATTTTTCTTTCAATGAGTTCTTCGGGGGTAATATCTTCATCGTGGTCACCTTGTTCGGCTTTTGTAGCTGGTGTGATGAGTGGTTCTGGAAAAATATCATTTTCACGCATTCCCTCTGGCATGGCTGCACCGCACAATGAACGTTTACCCAAAGTGTATTCTCTTGCAGCATGCCCTGCTAGATACCCTCGTATCACCATTTCAACTTTTAATGGCTCGCAAGATTTTCCTACAGCCACATTTGGGTCGGGAGTAGCTACAAGCCAGTTCGGTACAATGTCTGCGGTTGCAGCTAGCATATGAGCTGCAATTTGGTTTAAAATTTGCCCTTTATACGGAATGCCTTTTGGCATGACGACATCAAAAGCCGAAAGACGATCCGTGGCAACCATGACCAGCATATCGTTTTCTAAGGTATAAACCTCACGTACTTTACCCGTGTATTTAGATTTCAAACCTCTTAGGTTTAAATCGGAATGCATCAGTGTTTGCATCATATTAGTTATGGTGTTCTGTTTGTTTGTAAGCGTCAATTACCTTTTTCACCAATCGGTGCCGAATAACATCTTTATCATCTAAATAAATCATACCAATACCCTTAACATTTCCCAATACAAGAATTGCTTCTTTTAGGCCTGAAATTACACGTCGAGGCAAATCGATTTGACCAGGGTCACCCGTAATCATAAACTTGGCATTTTTACCCATACGCGTCAAAAACATTTTCATTTGGTTATGTGTGGTGTTTTGTGCCTCATCTAAAATCACAAAGGCATTATCTAGGGTTCTCCCACGCATAAAAGCCATTGGCGCAATTTGAATAATACCCTTTTCAATGTAATGATCGAGTTTTTCATTGGGAATCATGTCACGCAATGCATCGTAAAGGGGTTGCATATACGGATCTAACTTTTCTTTTAAGTCCCCTGGAAGAAAACCCAAATTCTCACCTGCTTCAACAGCTGGACGAGTCAAAATAATTCTTTTTACCTGTTTATTTTTCAGAGCTTTAACAGCCAACGCAACTCCGGTATAGGTTTTGCCTGTACCCGCAGGACCAACAGCAAAGACCATATCGTTTTTAGCCATGGCATCTACAAGCTTGGCTTGGTTTTGGGTTTGTGCTTTGATAATTTTTCCGCCAACACCGTGTAAAATTACTTTGTTGTCGTCTGGGTCTAAGCCAAAATTATCTTCTTCGTCGCTCTCTAAAATTTGCTGAACGGTTTCGCCATTAAGTGAATTGTATTTTCCGTAGTGTGACACAAGCCTATCAACTTGTTTTTCAAACACTTCCAGTAAATCTTCTTCCCCAAAAGCGGTAATTTTATTTCCGCGAACCACTATTTTTATTTTAGGGAAATACTTTTTTAAAAGAGCGATGTTTTTGTTGTTTTTCCCTCCGTAGAACTCGGTTGGATTAACCTCGGCTAACTCGATTACAATTTCGTTCAAATGTGTGTTTTTAAATAATGAGCCCGAAGGCACTGAATTTTGGTAACTTTGTATTCAAAATTAAGCAATTTTTAGCTTGATAAATTAAGTTAAGGTTATTTATGGCGCTAATAACGCTCACAACTGATTTTGGTTTGCAAGACGCCTATGTTGCTGGGCTAAAAGCAAAATTATATCAACAACTTGAATCCCCGCAAATTGTTGACATTGCCCACCTAATTGATCCATTTCATCTTGGGCAGACCGCTTATATAGTACGATCTGTTTATCGTGATTTCCCAGAAAAAAGCATTCATTTTATCGGGGTAGATTTTACACAGACACCAGAGCAAGAACTCATTATCGCCTTGCTAAATGACCATTATTTTGTTTGTGCTGACAACGGCTTTTTATCCCTTTTAGAACCTGAAATTAATCCGTCAGATTGTATTAGAATACACCTGCCACAGACTAAAACTCTCGACAAAGCCATTGAAGCCATAGCGCATTTACACAGAGGTGGTGCGCTTAGTGTTATAGGAAGACCAATACAAAAACCAAAAGAGCGCACCCAACACATGCCCTTGGTGAATCCACAACAGAATGAAATTCACGGTCATGTAATTCACGTAGATCGATATGGGAATGTCATTACCAATATCACAAAAAAATTATTTGACCGCATCAGAAATAAGCGCAGATTTGTAATTCACGCTCGAAACCATAGTTTTGAACAGGTTTACAACGACTACCATGAAGTTATACGCTATGATGTTCCAAAGCAAAATCGCGAAGAAGATGGAAAAAAATTAGCACTATTCAACAGTCAAGACCATTTAGAACTTGCTATTTATAAGGGAAATCCAAACTATGGCGGAGGTGCAAGTACGTTATTTGGGTTATCGTTTTTAGATCCTATCCGCGTAGCGTTCATAAATGATTACTAGCTGTTGATAAATTTGTTTTAGGTTGGTAAATCGAAACAATATATTTGTAATTAAACAAACGCATTATGAACTTCATAGTATCTAGTACTCAACTGCTACGTCAGCTCCAAACCCTCAGCGGCGTTTTAAACAGTAGCAATACCTTACCCATTTTAGACCACATATTATTTGAACTGTATCCTGGGCAGTTACGCCTTACTGCAACAGACTTAGAAACTACCATAAGTGCATCACTTCAAGTTGAAGCAACACAAGAAGGTAAAATTGCAATACCCGCTCGACTTCTTTTAGACACGCTAAAAACATTTCCAGAGCAACCATTAACATTTTCGCAAGCAGACAACAATACTCTTGAAATAAGTTCAGACCAAGGTAAGTATGCACTTGCGTATGCCAATGCAGATGAGTTTCCGCAAGCAGCGGATATCACAGACGCATCAAGTGTTAGCATACAGGGCGATACCTTAGCTACCGCCATTACAAATACCATTTTTGCAAGTGGAAACGATGACTTACGTCCCGTAATGAGTGGTGTATTTTTTCAACTTTCCTCAAGTGGATTGACGTTTGTTGCAACAGATGCGCACAAACTTGTAAAGTATGAAAGATCAGATTTGGTAGCGCCAGAAACGGCAGAATTCATCATGCCAAAAAAACCTTTAAACTTGCTTAAGTCTGTTTTATTGGGAAGTGAAGCTGAGGTTAATATAGAATACAATTCTAGTAACGTACAGTTCTCTTTTGAAAACACGGTTCTCATATGTAGGTTAATTGACGGTAAATATCCCAACTACGAAGCGGTAATCCCAAAAGAAAATCCCAACATGATGAGTATAAATCGCGTTCAATTTCTAAATACGGTAAAACGTGTGAGTATTTTCTCAAATAAAACGACGCACCAAATAAGATTGCGTATTGCAGGTGCAGAACTGCATATTTCTGCTGAAGATATAGATTACAGCAATAAAGCGGAAGAACGTCTAGCGTGTTCTTACCAAGGTGACGATATGCAAATCGGCTTTAATGCAAGATTTTTAACAGAAATGCTTAGCAATCTTAATTCCGAAGAAATTCAATTAGAGTTATCATTGCCTAACAGAGCAGGGATCATTACTCCAGTAGATGGATTAGAAGAGGGCGAACAAGTTACCATGTTAGTCATGCCCGTAATGCTCAACAATTAAGTTAGAGCATATAATCTGTGCTGATAAAGTTAGATTTGTGTGAGTCTAGCAATTCACGTAAAATCTCTTTATTGCTATCGGTATCTTTTGTGGCTAAAAAGGTTCTAATAGAAAATGATCTCAACGCATCTCGAACGCTAAGTGTACTTACTGCAGAATCTTTTCTTCCTGTAAATGGATATACATCTGGACCTCTTTGACATGAACTGTTGAGGTTTACTCGACAAACAAGGTTAGCAAGTGTATCAATCAGCGGACCTAGCTTTTCTATGTCTTTGCCAAATAGACTTACCTGTTGACCATAGGAAGAAGCTGCCATATCATCTAAAGGAGTGTCAATATCGGTAAAAGACATCACAGGAATCACAGGCCCAAATTGCTCTTCCTCATAAACACGCATATCGCGTGTTACAGGGTATAAAACGGCAGGGAAAATATAATTTTCTGTACGTTCACCCCCACGTGGGTTTAGCACTTTTGCGCCTTTCGCTTTTGCATCATCGATAAGCTCTTGAATATAGTCTGGCTTGTTGGGTTCTGGAAGTGGTGTTAACAATGTGTTATCCCATGGCATACCCAACTGAAGTGCATCAA